>Ga0307408_100000302_pt1 | contig 47286 bp, 45 predicted proteins | sample 322Cmetagenome_FD_202116 | JGI IMG/M metagenome (GOLD analysis project Ga0307408, IMG submission 202116) | Maize rhizosphere microbial communities from greenhouse at UC Davis, California, United States - 322HYB-C-3 | ecosystem: Host-associated > Plants > Roots > Rhizosphere > Soil | place... | reverse complement strand
AAGGAGACCAAGAGCCTGCTGGAGGTCTCGCAGACCATTGCACTGCTCTCCACCATCAGCGAGCGCGAGCAGGAGCAGGACATGGTCACGCTCTCGACCCTGCACGCCAGTAAGGGGCTGGAATGGCCGCACGTGGTACTGGTCGGCGTGACCGAAGGCATGCTGCCCTTCAAGCTCGACGACGACGAAGGCCGCCAGCAGAAGGTGACCGACGACGTGCTGCAGCGCCTGCAGGAAGAGCGCCGCCTGATGTACGTGGGCATCACCCGCGCCCAGCGCACCCTGGCCGTGAGCTGGACCAAGCGGCGCAAGAAGGGCCGCGAGATGGTGGCCGCACAGCCCAGCCGCTTCATTGCCGAAATGGGCCTGGACAAGACCACCGCCCGCGAAGATCCACGCGAGAAACTCAAGGCCCTGCGCGCGGAGTTCGCGGCCCGGAAGGCACTGGCGGGGGCGGCCCCTCCATCGCCCTGACCGGCGCCGGGGTTCGGCCAGCCGCCCGCTTCGCTTTTGATAGCTATCAGCGCTGATCCTACAAGCGCTAGAGCCAAAACACCTCACAATCCGGCGCGCCTGGCGTGCAACGCCGGGCGCGCCGTGGCGGTGAAATGGCCACGCGCCATGCTTCGCGCCCTACCCGGCCAAGCGCTCGCGCAGCTTCCCGAAAAGATCGTCAACACGTTCGGAGCAGGTTCCCGACCCTGTTCCCGGACAATCGATGCATGGCACATCCATTTTTGCCGCCCGGACCGGCCGGGCGGTGCTGGCAGGTGCGGCAAGAAAGAATCGCGGACATGGAACGACCCCAACACAACCCTTTTGGTCCCAGCGGCAAAACCTCCGACGCCGCCTCGGCGGACGCCACCCGGTGGGCAATGCGCCGCACGGCAGCCCTGGTGCTGGCCGCTCTCGCGCCGGGCGCTGCAGCGTGGGCCCAGCAGGCCGCGGCCCCCGGCGGCGGCACTGCGCCTGGTGCCGCCCCGGTTGCCGAGCCGGGCTGGCGGCGCTGCGCGGCCTTGACGAACGACAACCAGGCCCGCCTGGCCTGCTTTGACCAACTGGCCGCAGAGCAAGCCTGGAAAGCGCCTGCCGCATCCGCCAGCGCCGCCGCGGAGAGCTCTGCCGTTCCGCCGCCGGTGGACACCACGCTGCCCGCCACCCGGATCATCGACGTGGCCCGCACCGAGGGCTGCCGCGACGCGCAGTACAGCGATCTCTCGCGCTTCTGGGAGCTGGAGTCGGGCAGCGACTGCGGCACCTTCAACTTTCGCGGCTACCGGCCCATCACCGTGTCGGTGGTGGCATCGAGCAACGTGAACCGCCAGCCCACGTCCGACGCGGTGGACCACTCGGCCGCCGAGTCCACGCCCTACCGCCGCACCGAGAACCGCATCCAGCTGTCGGTGCGCACCAAGCTCGCGCAGGGGCTGCTGACGCAGGGCCACCCCACGCTCAAGGATTCGGTGTGGTTCGGCTATTCGCAGCAGTCGTACTGGCAGCTGTTCACCCCGGAGATCTCTCGCCCCTTCCGGGCGACCGACCACGAGCCCGAGGTGATGTATGTCTACCCCACCACGGCCCAGCTGCCGTTGGGCTGGAAGTGGCGCTACAGCGGCATCGGCCTGGTTCACCAGTCCAACGGCCAGAGCAAGCCGCTGTCGCGCAGCTGGAACCGCGTGTACCTCATGACGGGCATGGAGCTGGACAACCGCTTCAGCGTGAACGCGCGCATCTGGAAGCGCATCCCCGAAGGCTCGGGCAGCGACGACAACCCCGGCATCAGCGACTACATCGGCCGCGGTGAGCTCTCGGCCTTCTGGAACATCAACAAGGACAACACGGTGGGGGCCACGCTGCGGCACTCGCTGTCGAGCAGCGACCGCGGCTCGGTGCGTCTGGAATGGCTGCAGACAGTGGGCACCGGCCTTTTCGGCACCAAGAGCAACTTGCGCTTTCACACCCAGTTGTTCAGCGGCTATGGCGACAGCATGATCGACTACAACCGCAAGCGCACGGTGTTCAGCGTGGGGGTGAGCCTGGTGGACTTCTAGAAAACACCCCCTTGAGGCGCTGCGCGCCCCGGTGCTTCGGCCAGAGGCCTGCGCTCTCACATCGCTGCTCGATGTGGGCAGGGGGACGCCGCCCTCGCTGCGGGGCGGCCCTTGCTTGGCTGCCGCCGCGGCGGGTCCTCGCCAGTTTCATGCGCCGCGCTCGAATCGCTGACCACCGCCGTTGATATCGCGCAAATCGCGAACAACTCGTTACGACATCATCCTCAAGTTTTGCGCCACAGTGCCGGTGCGCCGCCACAATCTCACGCGCACTCCACTGCGCGTGGCTGGGAATAAAGCCGGTTTTCCTGCCGTTTTACATGCCATTGCCGTTCGGGTGCGCCCTCGAAAATGCCGACAGAGAGGAATACACCCATGGACATGCAATACCAGCTCAAGGCGGGCAGCTACTACCTGTATGACATGCGCGAGGCGCCCAGTGCGGTCACGGGTGAGCGCCGGTTTAAGCTCAAGACCGATACCGTGGCGATTGCGTTCGATGCGCACACGGGCGAGGTGCACCAGCACGGCAGCCCCACCCGCATCCAGTCCTGGGCCAACAACACGCGTCGACGCCTGCGCGCCGCGGGCGCGCAGGAAGCGGCCAATGACATCGTGGTGGTGTCAGGCCCCCTGCCGGTGGACGAACTCAACAAATGCCTGTGGGTGCGCGGGTATGTCCGCCGCATGTTTTCGCGGCTCGCCACGCTGCCGCATGGCAAGCTGCAGCGGCCTGCCGAGCCATTCCGCAAGGCGGCCTGACCACTGCCCAGGCGCTTGCGGGCAGCCGCCTACCCGCCGACGGCGCCAGAGAACAGGGCCAGCCCCAGGCCCAGTGCCCCCAGGATTCCCAACAGCACCACGGCACCGATCTTGTGCTGCAGGTGATCGGCCTTTTCAAAGCCTTGCCAGTCGCCCTGCAGGGCCAGGCGGTGGCGCTTGAACACCAGGTACACGCAGTAGACGTTGGCCGCAACGGCCAGCAGGGCCAGCCCCAGCTTGGCATGCAGACGGCCGCTCGGCTGCGCGCCGGCCAGCAGCAGGCCGCCGGTGGCGAGCACCAGGACAAAAGCGGGGATCTCGATGAACAGGTCCACGCGCCGGTGCAGCGCCGACAGGATGAGCTCCTTGTCACGGCCGTGGCCCAGCAGCGCCCGCTCAAACAGGGCTTCCGTCAGCACGCAGCCCAGCCACAAGCCGACAAAGGTGAGATGCAGGGGTAACAGCAGTGCGCGCATGCGATCCTCGGTGATTGCCCCGGAAGCGCGGCGCCATGGCCGCAACCCCGTCACGGCAGCGTTATAGCGCAGGGCGCCCTCACAGCGCCAGCACGATCCGCCCCCCAGCCGCCCGCGAGCAACACGCCAGCATCCGCCGCTGCGTGGCCCGCTCGGTTTGCGTGAGCACCTTGTCGCGGTGGTCGATGTCGCCGTCGAGCACCGCCACCTCGCAGGTGCCGCAAAGGCCCTCGTTGCAGTCGCACGGCACGTCCACACCGGCGGCCTGCAGAGCCTGCAGCAGGGTGCGGTCGGGCGGCACCTGCACTTGCAGTTGCGAGTCGCGCAGTTCGGCCACGAAAGCATGTTCCCTGGCCGGGTCCAGCGCCGCGCCTTCGCCGCTGAAGTGCTCGAAGTGCAGCACGCCCTCGGGCCACGCGGCACCCAGGGCTTCCAGCTCGTCGATCAGGCGATCGGGGCCGCAGGCGTACACGCGGTCTTGCGCACCGACCCCGGCCAGCACCGCCGGCAAATCCATGCGCCGGCCTTCGGCCTTGACGTACAGCTGCAGTTGCGCGCCATGGTCGCGCTCGGCGCGCTGCAGCAGCGCCATCTGGACGCGCGAGCGGCCCGCGTAGTGCAGGGTGTAGGGCTTGCCCAGGCGCCTCAGGCGGTCGGCCATCGCTAGCATGGGCGTGATGCCGATGCCCGCCGCAATCAGCACGTAGCGCTCGGCGCCTTCGTCCAGGCGAAAGAGGTTCTTGGGGCCGGCCAACTGCAGATGCTCGCCTACCTGCAGCGCGTCGCAGAAGTGGCGCGAGCCGCCACGGCCGCCGGCCTCGCGCTGCACCACCACCTGCAGGTGCTGGCGGTTGTCGGGGTCGCCACACAGCGAGTACTTGCGGCGAAAGCCCCCCGCCACCAGGTCCACATGTGCGCCGGCCGACCAGGCGGGCAGCGGGCTGCCGTCCGGGCTGGCGAACATCAGGCGCCACAGGCCGGCGCCCTCGGGCTCCTTGGCGTGCAGCACCACGGTGCGGGTGATGCTTTCCTTGGGCGGCGGGCCAATGGTGAAGGCGGCGGGCGCCGCCAGCGTGGCCGCGAGCCGCTCGGGGTTGCGCGCCGGGTCCCATTCCACCCACAGGGTGGACGGGCCGCGGAACGAGGTGTTGGAGAGATAGTCGATCTGTTGCCCTTCCACCAGCCGCATGTGCGGCAGGCGGCGCACGAACTCCTCGATGAACACACGCATCTGCATGCGGCCGATGTTCTTGCCCATGCACTGGTGCGCACCGTAGCCAAAGGTCAGATGCTCCACGGCGCTTTCTCGGTACACATCCACCTCGTCCGGGTTCTCGAAATGGCGCGGGTCGAAGTTGGCCGAGGCCTGCACCAGCAGCAGCTTGCCGCCCTTCGGAATCGGCACGCCCCCCACCACCGCGTCGGCCGTGGCCACGCGGCGCCACGCGATGATGGAGCCGGCCACGCGCAGGCACTCTTCCACGGCGTTGGGGATGAGCGCCGGGTTGGCGCAGAGGTCCTCCCAGGCCTTGCGGTGCGACAGCAGCGTGAGGAAGGCGTTGGCCGTGGCGTTGGAGGTGGTCTCGTGCGCGGCGGCCAGGATGGCCATCATCATCGAGCGCAGATACGACTCCGGCACCACATCGGGGTGCGCCAGGTGCTGGCGGATGGTTTCATACATCCAGCCTTCGCCGTCGGGCTGGGCGCGCATCGTGTCCAGAATGCGCTGCGCGGTCTGCCAGAAGCGGCCCACGTTGTGCGCGATCTCCACCTGCTCCTCGGGCGTGGGGCGGCCCCAGGTGTTGAGCGTGTGGGCCACCGCGAACTGGCGCAGCTGCTCGGCCCCTTCGTCGGGCACCCCCAGGAACTTGAGCGCGATGGTCAGCGGGATCTCGTAGAACATCTCCCCCACCAGGTCAGCGCGCCCCTGGTCGACGAAGCGATCCATGGTCTGGCGCGCAAGCTGGCGCACCATGGGCTCCAGCGTGATCAGCCGCTCGGGCAAAAAGGCATCCATCAGCAGTCGGCGGCGCGCCATGTGGTCGGGCTCGTCCTCGTTGACCATGGTGCGGTTCATCGCAAAGCCATAGCCCTGCAGGATCTGCAGCACCTCGGGCGAGGCGGGCGTGATCTTCTCCAGCGCCACCGAGGGCGAGAACAGCAGGTTGTCGCGGAACACGGCCTTCACATCGTCGTACCGCGTGGCCACCCAGTAGCCCAGCTGGGGGCTCCAGAACACCGGCTCCTCCTCGCGCGCCCAGCGCAGGTAATCGCCCGGGGCCTGCATGTAGGCGGGCTCGAACGGGTTGAACGCTGCGGCGCGGGCGCTCACCGGGCAGCCCGAAGGCGCCCTGGCGGCGCCCGCCGACGCGGAGTGGTCGATGGGGCAGCGCCCGGTGGGTGTGGCGGAGGAAAGGTTCATGTCTCGGCGTCGTGAATTTTGCGCAATGCTATTACGCATTGCGTAAATTCACAAACACCCGCCGAAGCCTGCGCGGCTGGAGGGGGATCAATCCGCAGCCGGCGCGAACCCCATGGCGGCGCTGATGCCCTGCGCCTCCTGCACCACGCTGGGGCAGACTTTGCCGCCCGGCCGGGTATCGAATCCGTTGCTGGCCCCGAGCGCCGTGAGCACCGCCACCACATGGCCTCGGGCATCGTGAATCGGCGCCGCAATCGCGCTGATGCCCGCCAGCAGCGTGTCGCGCACGATGGCGCAGCCCTGCGCGCGGACCTGCTGGCAGAGCATGGCCACCGGATCCGGCCCGCCCATCAGCGAACGCTGCTCGGCGCTGGCAGCCGCAAACTCGGCCTCGGCCTGGGCGCGCAGTTCGGCATCTTCCGAAAACGCCAGAAACGCTTGGCCGCTGGCCGACCAGACCACGGGCAGCACCGAGCCGGGGCGGATGTTGACCGTGACGGGCAGGGAGGGCTCTTCCATGCGCATCACCGTGGGGCCCATGTTGCCCATCACGGCGATGAAGCAGGTGACCTGCAGCGACTCGCGCAGGCGCAGCAGCGCGGGCTCGCCCAGGCGCACCGGATCGCACTGCCGCAGCGCGGCCAGGCCGATGCGCACGGCCTCGGGGCCCAGGTGGTAATGCTGGGTGGCGGGGTGCTGGGCCACCAGGCCCTCGCTGGCCAGGCTCGACAGGTAGCGGTGCACCTTGGCGGCGCTCTCAGCCGACTCGGCGGCAATGGCGGTGAGGCTGGCCGCGCCGCCCAGGCGCGCGAGGGCCTTCAGGATGGTCATGCCCGTCTCGGCGGACTGCACGCGCTGGCGGCGCTTGGCTTGGGGATCGGTGGACAAAAGGTGGGGCATGGGATGGCACTCGCGGTGCTCAGGCAGGGTTACTACGGCCAAATGATTACGCATTGCGTAATATCATTGCAGGATAGTGAATTGTTTGATCTATTTTTCAGGAGACACCATGCTGAATCGACGTTATGCCACCGGGCTGCTGGCCGCATTGGCGCTGGCAGCCGGCCCCTCGGCGGTGCTGGCCCAGAGCTATCCGGCCAAGCCCATCCGCTGGGTGGTGCCCTACCCGGCTGGCGGCGGGTCGGATTTTCTCGCGCGCACCATCGGCCAGCAGCTTGCCACGCAAATCAGCCAGACGGTGACGGTGGACAACAAGCCCGGCGCCAACACCGCCATCGCTGCGGTGGATGTGGCCCGCTCGCCGGCCGACGGTTACACCATTCTCTCGGCCGACAACGGCACCATGGTGTTCAACTCGGCCCTGTACAGCAAGCTGACCTACAACCCCGACAAGGATCTGGTGCCCGTGACGCTCATGGGCCGCTTTCCCATGATCCTGGTGGTCGGACCCAATTCGGACATCCGTGACGCGAAGGACTTCGTGGCCAAGGCCAAGGCCGCGCCCGGCAAGCTCAGCTACGGCTCGGCCGGTGCGGGCAGCCCGCACCACCTCGCGATGGAACTGCTCAAGGTGAACAGCGGCCTGCACATGGTGCACATCCCCTACCGCGGCGCAGCCCCGGCGCTGACCGACCTGGCCGGCGGCCAGGTGAACGCGATGATGGTGGACCTGGCGGCAGGCGCGGGCTTCATCAAGGGCGGCAAAGTGCGTCCGCTGGCCGTGGCGCACCCCACTCGCCTGCCCCAGCTGCCCGATGTGCCCACGTTCGCCGAACTGGGCTTCAAGGGTGTGGAGGCTTCGGCGCAGGTGGGCGTGGTGGCCCCCGCCGGCACGCCGCCCGATGTGGTGGCCGCACTGCAAAAGCAGGTGGCCGCAGCGATCAACCAGCCTGCCATCCGGCAAAAGCTGGTGGACTTCGGCATTGAGCCCGTGGGCAGCACGCCCCAGCAGTACAGCGACCTGATCCGCAGCGAAGTGCAACGCTGGCACAAGCTGATCCGCGAGCAGAAGATTTCGCTGGACTGAGCCCAGCAAGCTCGTCAACCCGCCCTGTGCAACCGCCCCCTCGGGGGCGGTTTGCTTTTGGGCACCATCAATCGCCGGCGACGTCCCCGTCCAGGGTGTCGTCGCCTTCCCCATTGGCGGGCTCTGCATGCTTGACGATCGTCACGGGCACGCGGCTGGCGCGCACCACCTCCTGCGACACCGAACCCATCAGCACGCTCGAGAGCGCGCCATGTCCTTGCGCACCCATCACGGCCAGGTCGCAGCCCGAGCGCTCGATCATCTCCAGCAGCGTGTGCGCCGCATCGCCCACGCCCACGTCGGTTTCATAGGGCACACCCGCGGCGTCCAGCAGCGCAGCGGCGGACGCCATCAGGTGCTGGCCCGCTTCCAGGCTGGCGGCGGCAATCAGTTCGGGGTCGCGCACGGTGACCATCTCGTACAACGTGGCGGGCTCCTGCACATGGCCCAGCACCACCGTAGCCTGCAGCCCCTGGCGCACCAGGTTCAGCACGTGGTGAACGCCGTCCAGCGAGAGTTCCGAGCCATCGACCGCAATCAATATCTTGAGCATGGGGACCTCCTTGGATAGTTCAGGCCAGTGTAGCCACGGCCCGGCCCGTTGGGGGCGCAAACTCCCCGGTCTGGGACAATGCCGCCCATGCTGCAGTTCGACATCCTCAAGACAGACCCCTCCAGCCACGCGCGCCGTGGAACCCTCACGCTCAACCATGGCGTGGTGCAAACCCCCATCTTCATGCCCGTGGGCACGTATGGCACCGTCAAGGGCGTGATGCCGCAAAGCCTGCACGACATGGGCGCGCAGATCATCCTGGGGAACACCTTCCACCTGTGGATGCGGCCGGGCCTGGACGTGATGCAGAGCTTTGGGGGCCTGCACGCCTTTGAAAAGTGGGACAAGCCCATCCTCACCGACTCGGGCGGTTTCCAGGTCTGGAGCCTGGGCGCCATGCGCAAGATCACCGAGGAAGGCGTCACCTTTGCCAGCCCCGTCAACGGCGACAAGCTCTTCATGTCGCCCGAGGTGAGCATGCAGATTCAGACGATCCTGAACTCCGACATCGTCATGCAGCTCGACGAATGCACGCCGTACGAGACCAAGGGCCACAAGACCACCGAGGCCGAGGCGCGCAAGAGCATGGAAATGAGCCTGCGCTGGGCGCAGCGCTCCAAGGACGAGTTCGAGCGCCTGCAGAACCCCAACGCGCTCTTCGGCATCGTGCAGGGCGGCATGTACAAGAACCTGCGCCAGGAGTCGTTGGAAGCGCTGGTCGAACTGGACTTTCCCGGCTACGCCGTGGGCGGCGTGAGCGTGGGCGAACCCAAGGACGAGATGCTGGACATCATGGCCCACACGCCACACCGCCTGCCCGCGCACAAGCCGCGCTACCTGATGGGCGTGGGCACGCCCGAAGACCTGGTGGAGGGCGTAGCCCAGGGCGTGGACATGTTCGACTGCGTGATGCCCACGCGCAACGCGCGCAACGGCACGCTGTTCACCCGCTATGGCGACCTCAAGATCCGCAATGCCCGCCACAAGGCCGACCACCAGCCGCTGGACACCAGCTGCACGTGCTACGCCTGCGCGGGCCGCTCGGGCGTATCGTGGGACCAGGGCGGCCGCGAGGGTTTCTCGCGAGCCTACCTGCACCACCTGGACCGCTGCGGCGAAATGTTGGGCCCCATGCTGACCACGGTGCACAACCTGCACTACTACCTGAACCTGATGCGCGAAGTGCGCGAGGCGCTGGACGCGGGCACGTTCGGCCCCTTCCGTGCGCGATTCCGCGAAGAGCGGGCGCGGGGCGTTTGACCGGGCAGGGAACCGCGTCTCGATAGCTATTACATTGATAGCTTGTCGCGCTTGATTTGCAAGCGCCAGAGGCACAAATCATTCAAAACCTGCTGCACCAACTGCTGCGCTGGCCCGCCCGCCTGCTGACCGGCCTGGGCAGCGGCCTGCTGGCGCTGGTCATCCTGTTCGAAGAATGGGGCTGGGTGCCGCTGCAGCGGCTGCTGGCGCGCATCGGGCGCTGGCCCGGGCTGCGCTGGGTCGAGGGCTGGGTGCGCTCGCTGCCACCCTGGGGCGCCGTGTGCCTGTTCGCGCTGCCCACCGCCCTGCTGCTGCCGGTGAAGCTGCTGGCCCTGTGGGCCATGGGGCACGGCCACGTGGTGCTGGGCGTGACGGTGATCGCGCTGGCGAAGGTGGTGGGCACGGCCGTGGTGGCGCGGCTGTTCACGCTCACGCAGCCCGCGCTGATGCAGCTGCGCTGGTTCGCCTGGGCCACCGCGCACTGGATGCGCTTCAAGCACGCCGTGCTGGAGCGCGCCCGCGCCACCTGGGCCTGGCGCACAGCGCGCGTGCTGCGCCGCCGCTGGCTGCAGCGCTGGCGCCAGCTGCGTTGATCCCATCCCTTCGCCCCACCGAGCATTTCGACGCGCCATGGACCTGCAACTGGACCTGCCCACCGTTCTTCTTGTCTACAAGACGGCCCTGATTGCCGGCGCCCTGAGCATCTTCCACGTCAGCCGGCACGCCTGCCAGCCTCGGGGCATGCGGCCGATGGCCATTGCCTACGTGCTGCTGGCCGCTGGCGCCGAACTGGCGGGCCAGGGCGAGCATTCGGCGCTGCCGCCGTGGTTCTGGACGCACGCCAGCCTGCTGCTCGGCACGGTGGGGTACCCGCTGTTCTGGGCTGGCACACGGACGCTGAGCGGGCGCCGCCGGGTGGCGTGGGGCTGGCTGACCATGGTGCCGCTGGGCTGGCTGCTGTTGGGGCTGGCCACGCAGTTCCCGCTGAACAACCTGCTGCGTGCCGGTGCCTTCCACATCACCGCCACGGTGGCCGTGGCCGCGTCGGCCTGGGAAGTCTGGCGAGACCGCCACGTCGAGCCGCTGCCCTCCCGCGCGGTATTGGCCGCGTTGATGCTGACCAGCGCGGGGCTTTTTGCGCTGCGCCTGTTCTACATCGCCACCGAGACCGTGAGCTCCACGGGCTTCGCGGGAGCGTTCTACGTGCAGATGTTCTGCCACTTCGGCATCGCCCTCATGGTGTCGGAAATGTCCAGCGAACGCGCGGAGATGCGGCTTGAGCGCATGGCGCAGACCGATGCCCTGACGGGCGCCGGCAACCGCCGCTGGCTCATGTCGCAGCTTCCCGAACAGCTGCCGGCGGGCAGCGCCGTGCTCCAGCTTGACCTGGACCATTTCAAGCAGATCAACGACCGCTTCGGCCATGCCGCAGGCGACCGTGTGCTTGTGGCCTTCGCGGAGTGCCTGCGCGGCCAGCTGCGGACCACCGACCTGTGGGCCCGCATGGGCGGAGAAGAGTTCGCGGTGTACCTGCCCGACACCACGCCGGCAGCCGCCCAGGCCATTGCCCAGCGCCTGTGCTCCGCGGCGGCGGGCATCCAGGTGGAGGCCGAGGGCCATGGAGTTCCGGTGACGGTGAGCATTGGCCTGGCCTGCGTGGCCTCGCCGGGCACGGCCTGGTCCACCTGGCTGAGCCGCGCTGACGAGGCGCTGTACGAAGCCAAGCGCGCGGGCCGCAACCGCGTGGCCACCTACACACCTGCCGGTTGACCCGCTTTCCACGCCCGGGCCCTGGGGCGCCACCGCATGGCCACCTGCGCATGCATGGGTCCGGGGCTGCACCGCCCCTTCATTCCCGGGCCAGCTTCACCCCGGCACCGGCACCGCACGCATGGCAGAACCGGGCAAAGGCGCTCTTGCGGGTGGCGCACTGGCCGCAGCGGTCAAACAGCCCAATGCCACAGTGCGGGCAGAAGTCGATCTTGTCGTCCTTCAGGTCCACCGGCCGCTCGCAGCCGGGGCAGACGTTCTTGGCCAGGCGCGCCAGGGCGACGTCGTAGCTCAGCTCCTTGCGGCGCTCCTGGTCCGGCAGCGTTTCGGCCAGCTTCTGGCGTTCCAGGTAGCGGTTGAGCGCCAGGATGGCGTAGCGCCCCACCAGCGCCGTCACCGCAATGCCCACCACATAGCGCACGTAGCCACCGTAGCTGGGCAGGTACGGCACCAGCTCGACGAAGAAGGCAAACAGCGCAAAGAAGATGAAGCCCCACACGAACGGCCAGTAGGTGCCCTTGCGCTTCTTCACGAACAGCCAGCCCGCCACCGCCAGCAGCGGCAGCGTGAGGGCCAACCGGTACAGGAACACGCGCAGCTCGACCTTGCGGCGCTCGGCGGCGAGCTTCTCGTAGCCGTCGGCCTCCATCTGGTTCAGGCGCGACTGGACGGCCGCGGCCGCCTGGCGTGCGTCCAGCGCGGCCTGCTGCTGCGCCTCCACCGCCTGCTGGGCGCGGCGCTCGGCTTGCTTGAGCAAGTCCAGCGCCTGGGTGCGCGCCAGCACCTCGGGGTCGTGCTCGGCGCGTTGCGTGACGCTGCGGGCCGCCAGCCAGTTGTTGAAGGTCTCGCGCTCGGCCTGGCTTTCGCTGCGGGCCTTGCCGCGCTGCAGCTGGGCCTGCTCCAGCGCGGTCTGCGCGTCCTGCTCGGCCTGGCGCGACTCCTTGACCTGGGCACGCAGCTGGTCGGCTGCAGCCTTGTCCAGGAAGTCATCCACCCGCAGCGGCGTTTCGACCTTGGGCAGATCGCCCACGATGGTTCCGCCCAAGCCGATCAGGAAGCTCGCGAACACGAGCGCCACAAGCCAGAGGCCCCGGCGAAACCATTTTTCGGACAGACGCAGTGACTTGCTCATGGCCCACCTCTCTTGTCGTTACTATTCATTTGATAGCTGCTGACGCTTGCCTATCAAGCGCCAGCGGCCAATTTGACCTAGTTTCTTGACGTCAGCACCACGGGGGCGCCCGCAAGTTGCGCCCGCTGCAGCCAGGCCAGGACCGAATCCACCGTGACAGTCTCGATGCGGTCCGAGAAACGCTTCTCGTTCGGATGGTCGTCAAACGCAATGTTGGCCGAGCCCACCCGCCCGCCCATGCGCGTGAGCGGCCCGAGCTTGAGCGTGGTGGGCTCGTAACCCTTGAACTGCAGCCAGGCCTGCGCCTGGTCGCGCGTGCGCACTGCCGCGGGCTCCATGGCCAGGGCCAGGGTTTCTAGCGCCCACTGGTTGGACTGCTGGTACTTGCGGCCCCACACGTAGCTCACCATGCTGTAGGGCGGGTGCTGCAGCGCCCGGGTACGGCCCGTATCCTGCAGCACCGCCAGCAGGCGCTGCTGCACCTCGGGCGTGGGCACGGCGTACACGGCCTCGTACCGCCACAGGTCGTCCAGGAAGAACTCGCCCAGGCCCTGCCGGTAGAGGTGCCCCACGGCCGTACCGCATTCGTTGAGCTTGTGGGACACGCGCCATGGGCCCTCAGGCGTCTTGTAGGCCCAGCCGAAATGCGAATAGCGCAGACCGTACTTGCCCAGGTCCTGCCCCGCGCGGCCGAGCGCCACCACCCGGGTGCCTGACTTGGCATGTTCGGCATCCAGCGCAGCCGAGGTCTGCTCGGCCAGCTTCATTCCGCGCTCGATGACCTGGGGCGTGGGCTTTTTTGCCTCGCACGAGCGGCCGGCGTGGGCTGGAGCCGATGCCAACACTGCGGCGACCGCCAGCGTCGCAAACCCGCAGCACATCCAAGGGGTGCGAACCCAGCGAGGGATGCCAAGCAAGGACTGCCCCGCAGCGAGGGCATCGTCTCCCTCCCCGCGCGCAGCGCGAGAGAAAGGAGAAGCCGCGCAGCGGCTCAGAGGGATGTACTTCATCATTACAGGCGCTCGTTGTGCAGCAAGGCGCGGCCGATGGCGTTGGGCACGAAAGCAATCGCCTCGCCCGCCACCGACAGCACCACGCCCGTGCCGATCACGCTGCAGGTCACCACCGTGCCCACCGCGTAGGCCGATGCGCCCACGCCGCGGCCCGCGACCTCGACGCTCACCTGGGCGCCGTCCGAGGCGCGCTCCAGCAAGTACACCGTGCCCACCGCCGAGCCTTCGACGGCTTTCACGGTCAACACCGCGCCGCCGACGGACAGGGCCGCCGGCACCGTCGCCACGGCACCCGCGGCGGCCGAGGCCACCGACGCCGTGCCCACCACCGAAGCCACGGGCAGCAGCGACAGGGCGGCCGATGCCTCGCTCTGCGCCCGCGCGGGCGTGGTGGCCAGTGCGCACAGCAGGCCAGCGGCCAGGCTCCACGCCGCAATCTTGGTCCATCTGTTTCTCTTCATGTTTCTCACTCCTCAACAAAGGCGCTGCAATCACACCGCAGCACCGAATCTTTTTTCAGGACAACCCCCGAGCATCCACCACCGCAGATCGGCGGACCTCCAAAGCTCAGTTCACGTGGTTACCAGACGTTGCGGAATGTTGCGCAGCGGTTTCGCGACGGCCTTGCAGGCGTGCTTCCAGCAGGTCGGCTTCGTGGCGGTCGCGCAGCATCTTGGCCAGCGTGAAGGCCGTGGTGATCAGGTAGAGCCAGCTCACGCCCAGGAAGGCCTTGTAAGTCACGTTGATCTCCATGCCCAGCAGGCCCCAGCCCGTCAGGCCCATGGCCACGGCGAATCCGCCCCACACCACCAGCTTCCACAGCGGCGTGTCGCCCCCGCCGCGGCGCGCGGCGCTTTCGCTGTCGCGCACGAACTTGGCCAGTACGAAGGCCGCCGAGAGGCAGAACACGTAGCCCATCACCATGAAAGCCTGCTCCAGCTGTTCGCCCGGCAGCCAGGCAAGGCCCACGCCGCACAGGAAGACGGCGATGCCGAAAGAAACCCACACCTGCAACTGCCAGGCACGGGTATCACGCTGCACGATGATGGGAGAGGGGTTGGACATACAGGTCGGTGGCCACCGGGGCCGTTGTTGAACACGGAGCGCATGGTGCCGCCGACCGGCCCGCGACCACATGGCCTGAATGCACCGGTGGCAGCCGCCCGGCTCCTCGGTATCTAAAAACGATACTTTTTGCCGCTGAAACGGAGCGCCTGGGTGACACACGGACACCGCCTTGTCTTTCACAATCGCAGCCTTGCCCCCCACCAGCCCCGCACGGAACCAGACAGCCCATGACCACCCACACCGCCACCAAACCCTTTGACCTCGTCGTCCACGGCGCCACCGGCTTCACGGGCCGGCTGGTGGTCGAATACCTGCTGCAGCGCTACCCCGCCGGCAGCGGCGTGCGCTGGGCCATGGGCGGGCGCAATCCCGACAAGCTGGCGGCCGTGCGCGACGAACTGGGCGCCCCGGCCGACACCCCGCTGGTGGTGACCGACACCGGCAACCCCGCCAGCCTGCAGGCGCTGATGGACGCCACGCGCCTGGTGCTGACCACCGTGGGCCCCTACCAGCTCTATGGCAACGAGCTGGTGGCCGCCTGCGCAAAGAACGGCGTGGACTATGTGGACCTGTGCGGCGAGCCCGCCTGGATGCGCCAGATGATCGACGCACACGAAGCCACGGCAAGAGCCAGCGGTGCGCGCATCGTGTTCTCGTGCGGCTTCGACTCCATTCCGTTCGACCTGGGCGTGTTCCTGCTCCAAAAGGAGTTCCGCCACCGCTTCGGCCACCCTGCCCCGCGCGTGCGCGGCCGGGTGCGCAAGATGAAGGGGACCTTCTCGGGCGGCACGGCTGCCAGCCTGAAGGCCACCATGGCCGCAGCCGCCACCAACCCCGCCGTGCTGGACCTGCTCAAGAACCCGTTCTCCCTCACGCCCGGCTTCGAAGGCCCGCGCCAGCCCACGGGCCACAAGCCCATGGTGGACGATGCGCTGGGCGAAGGCGTCTGGGTGGCCCCCTTCGTGATGGCCGCCATCAACACGCGCAATGTGCACCGCTCCAACTTTTTGCTGCAGCACGCCTACGGCGCGGACTTTGTGTACGACGAGATGCTGGTCACCGGCCCGGGCGAAAAAGGCGAGGCGATCGCCAACGCCGTGGCGGGCGACAAGTCATTGGGCTCCGACAAGGGCCCCAAGCCCGGCGAAGGCCCCTCGCGCGAGGAACGCGAGGCAGGCTTCTACGACGTCCTCTTTCTGGGCACGGACGCTGACGGCCACACGCTGCGTGTGGGCGTGAAAGGCGACCGCGACCCCGGCTACGGTTCCACCTCCAAGATGATCACCGAGGCCGCCCTGTGCCTGCTGCAGGAAGCCACGGACACCCCCGGCGGCATCTGGACCACGGCACCTGCGATGGGCGACCAGTTGATTGCGCGGTTGCAGGCGAATGCGGGGCTGCGCTTTGCAGTGGAAGCGGAAGCCTGAAGCGCAAGCCCTGCAAGCGGGGGACGGGGGTGCGCTGGTTGTCCGTTTTTGATTGGTCCATGGCTGGATGGCGCCAGCGGCCGGAGGACAGGCGACCGACAATGCAAGGCCATTCCGCCGCGCAACCGTACCCGCCATGAACACGTCCCTTCGCCCCCGCGACCTCTGCCTCGCCCTGCTGGTCATCCTCGTCTGGGGGCTGAACTTCGCCGTCATCAAGGTGGGCGTGGCCGACATTCCGCCCATGCTGCTGGGCGCGCTGCGCTACCTGCTGGCAGCCTTTCCCGCACTGCTGTTCGTGCGGCCGCCCAAGGTGCCGCTGCGCCTGTACCTGCTGTATGGCATGACGATGGCCGTGGGGCAGTTTGCGCTGCTGTTCACGGCCATCCACATCGGCATGCCCTCGGGCTTGGCCTCGCTGGTGCTGCAGGCGCAGTCGTTCTTCACGCTGCTGCTGGCCGCGTGGTGGCTGCGCGAGCCCTGGCACGGCAACCAGGTGGCGGGGCTCGCGCTGGCAGCCGTGGGGCTGGTGCTGATCGGCAGCGCGCACGGTGCCTCCATGCCGCTGGCGGGGTTTGCGCTGACCGTGGCGGCGGCGGCAATGTGGGGCTGCGGGAACATCGTGACGCGCGCCGTGGGCCGGCATGGGCCCATGAACCAGTTTGCGTTCATCGTGTGGTCCAGCCTGGTGGCGCCGTTGCCGTTCGTGGCGCTCTCGCTGTGGATCGATGGCCCGGGTGCCGTGCTGTCCGCCGTGCAGCACCTGTCGCTGAAATCCATGGCCGCCGTGGCATACATCGCCTGGATCTCAACCCTGCTGGGCTTTGGCCTGTGGACCTACCTCATGTCGCGCTACCCCGTGAACCGGGTCGCGCCGTTCACGCTGCTGGTGCCGGTGGTGGGGTTGACCACGGGCTGGCTGGTGTTTGGCGAGGCACTGCAGCCGGTGCACTTTGCAGGCGCCGGGCTGTTGATGGCGGGCCTGCTCGTGAATGTGCTGGGAGGCCCTGCATGGGCGCGGCTCAAGGGACGGATGCGCCCTGCCGCTTGATCATCACACCGCCAGCGGTAGCTCGGTGGTGGACAGCACATTGCGCAGCACCATGAACGAACGCACCTGGCGCACGCCCGGCAAATAAAGCAGCTGCTCGGCGTGCAGACGGTTGAAGCTGTCGTTGTCGCGCGTGCGCACCAGCATGAAGTAGTCGAACTCGCCGGTGACCACATGGCACTCCATGCAGCCGGAGACCTTGGCCGCGGCCTTCTCAAAGGCCGCGAAGGAATCGGGCGTGGATCGGTCCAGCACCACGCCAATCATCACCAGCATGCCCGCGCCCACGGCGCGTGGGCTCAGCAGCGCCACCACCTTGTCAATCAGCCCCAGGCGCTTGAGGCGCTCCACGCGGCGCAGGCAGGCGGGCGGGCTCAGGTGCACTTTCTCGGCCAGGGCCACATTCGACAGCGATGCGTCGCGCTGCAGCTGGCGCAGGATGGCCCGGTCGGTGCGGTCCAGCTCGGCCCCCAGATCGGCTGGCGGCACACTCTGCCGACGAACTTTTATTGCACTCATATCGACTTTCGAGAAATCATGTTATGCAATATTCTCCCGGAGAACACTGAATAGCCAAAAATGTGCCCAACTTTGCAACCACATGGCGCACCCGTTTTCCTACGATGAAGGCACTGCAAGCCGCGCTTGCAACCCCTTGTTGAAACACCGGAAGGCACCGCCATGAACCTGCAGAAATTTGAACGCCACCCGCTCACCTTCGGCCCCTCGCCCATCACTCCACTCAAGCGCTTGTCGGCTCACCTGGGCGGCAAGGTGCACCTGTATGCCAAGCGCGAGGACTGCAACTCGGGCCTGGCCTTCGGCGGCAACAAGACGCGCAAGCTCGAATACCTGATCCCCGAAGCGATCAAGGGCGGCTACGACACGCTGGTGTCGATTGGCGGCATCCAGTCCAACCAGACGCGCCAGGTAGCCGCCGTGGCGGCCCACCTGGGCATGAAGTGCGTGCTGGTGCAGGAGAACTGGGTGAACTACTCCGACGCGGTGTACGACCGCGTCGGCAACATCGAGATGAGCCGCATCATGGGCGCCGACGTGCGCCTGGACGCCGCGGGCTTTGACATCGGCATCCGCCCCAGCTGGGAGCAGGCGATGGAGGACGTGACGAAGGCCGGTGGCAAGCCCTTCCCCATCCCCGCGGGCTGCTCCGAACACCCCTACGGCGGGCTGGGCTTCGTGGGCTTTGCTGAAGAGGTGCGCCAGCAGGAGAAGGAGTTGGGCTTTCAGTTCGACTACATCGTCGTGTGCTCGGTCACCGGCAGCACGCAGGCCGGCATGGTGGTGGGGTTTGCGGTCGACGGCCGGGCGCGCAAGGTGATTGGCATCGACGCCTCGGCCAAGCCCGAGAAGACGCACGCGCAGATCCTGCGCATTGCCCAGAACACCGCCCAACTGGTGGAGCTGGGCCAGGACATCACGGCCGAGGACGTGGTGCTGGACACGCGCTACGGCGGCCCCGAATACGGCCTGCCCAACGAAGGCACGCTCGAAGCCATCCGCCTGTGCGCGCGCCAGGAAGGCATGCTCACCGACCCGGTGTACGAAGGCAAGTCCATGCACGGCATGATCGACATGGTGCGCAAGGGCGAATTCCCCGAAGGCTCTCGCGTGTTGTATGCGCACCTGGGAGGGGTGCCGGCGCTCAACGCCTACAGCTTTCTTTTTCGCAACGGCTGAGCCCCTGAACGAACAGCAGCGGCTGGCCCGGCTGGCCGCGCTGTCGGTGATCTGAGCGCCATTCCCTGCAGGGACATTTCGCCCACCCTGCGCCTGATTTCAAGGAGCTCCTCCATGAAGTGCCTGAAGCTTGACCGACGCAGCAGCCTGGTTCTCTTCGCAGCAACCCTGGCCGGAGGGGCCGGCGGCATGGCGCAGCACGCGCGTGCAGAGGGCTTTCCTGCCAAGCCGGTGCAGCTCATCGTGCCCTTCCCGCCCGGCGGGGCCGTGGACATCGTGGGCCGGCTGATCGGCAAAAAGCTGGGCGACCGCCTGGGCCAGCCCGTGGTGATCGAAAACAAGGCTGGGGCCGGCACGGTGGTGGGTGCCGGCTACGTAGCCAACGCACCTGCCGACGGCTACACGCTGCTCATCAGCTCCGGCTCGACCTTCACCGTGAACCCGGCACTGCAGGCCAAACTGCCCTATGATCCTGTCAAAAGCTACGAACCCATCGGCATGGTGGCCCGCGTGCCGCTGATCCTGTTGGCGAACCGCGAAGTGCCGGTGAGCAATCTCAAGCAGCTGATCACCGCCGTGCAGCGCACGCCCGACAGGTATTCCTACGGTTCCTTCGGCAACGGCACCACGGGGCACTTCGCGGCGGAGCTGACTTGGTCGGCTGCCGGCGTCAAGCTCATGCACGTGCCCTACCGGGGCAGCTCGCCCGCCATGGCGGACCTGATGGGCGGGCAGATTCCGTTCACCATCGACACCGTGGCCGCCGCGCTGCCGCAGCTCAAGGCGGGCAAGATCAAGGCGATTGCCGTCACCGGCGCCACCCGCGCCACGCAGCTGCCCGACGTGCCCACGGTGGCCGAAAGCGGTTTTGCGGGCTTTGCTGCCGACTCGTGGCTGGCCGTGGTGGCGCCGCGCGGACTGCCCGCAGACGCCAAGGCCAAGCTGCACAAGGCGCTGGCCGAAACCCTGGCAGACGCCGACATCCGCAGCAAGCTGGTGGCCAGCGGGCTGGAGCCCGCCTATGCGCCCGGCGATGCCGTGCTGGCGCAGATCGAGGACGAACTGCCGCGCATGCGCGCGATCGCGCAGCGGGCGCAGATCCGCCCGGATTGAGCGCCGCGGTGGGCTGCTTTTAGGCCCGCAGCCAAGCCAGCATGTGCGGATAGGCGGGAGGCCCTCCGGCCACCACCTGCCCCGACAGCAATGCAAGACCTGCAGCGGCCAAGCCAGACGCCCCCAGGTACACCCCCAGCTCGAACGTGTTGCGCAACCCGGCCGAGCGTCCGTGATAGCCCCCGTCATGAAACAGCACGGCGGACTCCATACCCAGGTGTTGCAGCGCGGCCCAGGCCCATGCCGTAGCTTCGATTTCGCCGCCATGCGGCACAGGCGGCAGCTCGGCAAGGTCGTCGTCCATACCCGAACGCAAGGCCGCGGGCACAACCGCCAGGTGGCCTGCCTCGTGCAATAGATCGCCAGGCCAGCGCAGCCGCCCGCGGTCTACGCGCAGGCCGCCGCGCTCGATGCGGATGCCGGGCAGGAAGCTGCCCTCGGGCACCTCGGCCTCGCACACTGCAATGCCGATGCTGCGCAGAAAATCCAGAATGCGGTCCGTCAACGCGGCATGGGCTGCTGCCGCGGCGGATGATGCGTTGTCGCGGTCCATCATGCTTGCAGCAGGTCCGCCACCTGGCGGCGCAGCATCGCGGGCTGTACCTGGGCGGGCGCCACAGGCCGGCCCACGTTGAGACCCACGCGGTTGAAGAAGCCGCGCCGGAAGGGCCGCACCATGGCGCCGCCCTGCTCGATGCGGCTGAAGTACGAGCCCCACAGGTTGGTGAGCGCCATGGGAATCACCGGCGCCTCGACGCCCTCGGCCTGGGCACGCTCGATGATCTTCATGATGCCGCCCTTGAACTCCTGCAGCTGCCCATCCTTGGTGATGCCCCCTTCAGGGAAGATGGCCAGCAGGTCGCCCTCCCGCAGCACCTGGGCCGCGCGCTCGAACGCGGCTTCGTAAGTGGCGGGGTCCTCCTTGTAGGGTGCGATTGGAATCGCCTTGGCCAGGCGGAACAGCCAGCCCAGCAGCGGCACGCGGAAGATGCGGTGGTCCATCACGAAGTAGATGGGGCGTGGGCTGGCCGCCATGAGCAGCACGGCATCGACAAAACTCACATGGTTGCAGGCCAGGATGGCCGCGCCCGCCGAAGGCAGGTTCTCGTCGCCCTGCACCTTGAAGCGGTATACGAAGCGCGACGACACCCAGGCGACAAAGCGCAGCAGGTATTCGGGCACGAGCATGAAGATGTAGAACGCCACCACCGCGTTGGCCAGACCCGTGAACAGGAAGATCTGCGGCACCGTGAAGCCCGCGCCCAGCAAGGCGCCTGCGATGAGCGAGCTGGCGATCATGAACAGCGCGTTCAGGATGTTGTTGGCCGCGATGATGCGTGCGCGGTGCGTGGGCTGGCTGCGCATCTGGATCAGCGCGTACATGGGCACGCTGTACAGGCCTGCAAACAGGCTGAGCAGCAGCAGATCGAGCATTACGCGCCAATGGGCTCCCTGGGCCATGAACGCGGCCAGGCCCATGACTTCGGACGCCGGCAGGCTGCGCGACGCGAAATACAGGTCGATGGAAAACACGCTCATGCCGATGGCCCCTAGCGGCACCAGGCCGATCTCGACATGGCGGCGCGACAGCACCTCGCACAACAGCGAGCCGATGCCGATGCCGATGGAAAACACCACCAGCAGCAGCGAGGCCACCTGCTCATTGCCGTGCAGCACGTTCTTGGCCAGGCTCGGGAACTGGCTCAGGAACACGGCGCCGAAGAACCACATCCAGCTGATGCCGAGCAGCGAGCGGAACACCACGATGTTCTCGTGCGCGAGCTTGAGGTTGCGCCAGGTTTCGGAGAAGGGGTTCCAGTTGATGGTCAGGCCCGGGTCGGTGGCGGGCACCGAGGGGATGAATTGCGCCACCGCGCGCCCTGCCAGCGCCGCCAGCACACAGGCCACGGCCACCGTGGTGTGGCCGATGCCCGGGATGGCCACCAGCAGGCCGCCCGCCACATTGCCCAGCAGGATGGCCACGAAGGTGCCCATCTCGACCATGCCGTTGCCGCCGGTGAGCTCGCGCTCGTTCAGGACCTGGGGCATGTAGGCGAACTTCACGGGCCCGAACAGCGTGGAGTGCACGCCCATCAGGAAGGTGCACAGCAGCAGGATGGGCACGTTGTTCGCGATGAAACCGAAGGCCGCCACCAGCATGATGGCGATCTCCAGGTTCTTCACGAAGCGGATCATCCTGGTCTTGTCGTACTTGTCGGTCAGCTGCCCCGACGTGGCCGAGAACAGCAGGAACGGCAGGATGAACAGCGCGCCAATCACCAGCCCGGCCATGGCGGGCGGCAGCCAGTCGACGCTGAGCTGGTAGGTCACCATCACCGTGAAGGCGAACTTGAACAGGTTGTCGTTGGCCGCGCCGGAAAACTGCGTCCAGAAGAACGGGGCAAACCGCCGCTGGCGAAGCAGGGCAAACTGGTTGGGATCCTCATGCGTTGGCGCCACGCTGGCTGAGGGGTTCTCGGGTTGCATGCGTTTCTCCTCGTTGACCGAATGGGTTGGCTTGTTGGTTTTGTCCGCGCCCGCACTTCCAGGGCCGTCATGCGCGTGACCTGCGGGCGACACCCACGGCGTGGGCGCCATTCTGCCCGGAGCGCGCGGCATCCGGCACGCAGCGATCGGCACTGTGGCGCAACGCCGTCAGTGCCAGCAACACAGGCCAGGCAGCACCTGCAGCGAACACGTGCTTGAGGCTGTGGCCCGAAACCCATTGCGCGGTGGCGTCATACACCGCATGGTCGGCGGCTTCGAAGAGTTTGGCCACGGCGTACATACCGATGACTGCCCCCAGATGCACACCCAGGGCGTCGGTGCGCCGCGGCAAGCAGGCCAGCGCCAACACCACGAGCATCCCGCCCAGCTGCACTACCGCCCAAGGCATCAGGTTGCCCGTGTGCGCCCACCACACCACGGCCAGCGGCCCTGCCAGCAGCACGGCGACGGCGCTGGCATGACCCGCCCGCGCGCTCACGCGGCCGTGGGCCGCGAGCCCCAGCAAGCCCGCAAAGGGCAGCACCATGCCCAGCCGGTCCCACAGCAGGCCTGCGTCGTGCGGCTGCCAGTGATAAACGCTCGAGCCCACCGCCGTGCACACGAGGCCTCCAAAGAACAGCGCGGCCAGCGTGCGGGAGCTGCTGTCCAGCACTCCGGGCTGGAGGCGGCTCAGCACCGCCAGGCCCCACATCCCCGCAAGGGCAAACAGCAGATTGCTCAGCACGTCCAGCGCACAGGGAATGCCCCACAGCGCCCGCTGGTCGGCAAGGCCATGCTGGTGTTCACTGGCGGGCACCACAGGCCCCAACACGGCCAGCGCCAGCAGGGCTGCCAGCCCCAGCAGCAAGGCGGTTTCGGCGGGAGCCAGAGGCTGGCGCCGCCGGTGGAGGTGAGAAATCCGAAAGGTCATGGTCATTGCGTCCTCGGGGTGGAAAGGTGAATGCCGCGCAGTGTGTGAAAACCCGCCCGTGCTTCGCATCCAAAAGTCGCGCAGAGGGCCACCCCCGCCACCTCAAGTATTGATAATCGATACTTGGGATGGCCTGCATAACCCCCTGCGGTCCGTGATAGCCCGGACTCGGGCGGTCTGCTGTGTTGCCTTTCTTGCCGATGGCCGAGCTATTGGCTGCCAAAAGGCGCCTTGCGGCCCATCCCGAACCGCACTACCACCGACTCGCGAGGGTTATGCAAGACATCCCTAGGAGCATGCACCCATGAGCACGACCGCCGACCTCGTCGCCGCCCTCAAGAAGGAACTCAAGTCCGCGCAGATGACCTATGCCGACCTGGCGCAAGCGCTCGGCATGGCCGAGTCCAGCGTCAAACGCATGCTGGCCAAGGGCGACATGCCACTGTCGCGCATCGACGCCATCTGCCGCGCCCTGGCGCTGGACTTTGCAGACCTGGCCCGCCGCGTGGCCGAGAGCCAGCCACTGCTCAAGGAACTGAGCCAGGAGCAGGAACGTGCGGTGGTAGCCGACAAGAAGCTGCTGCTCATGGCCATCTGCGTGCTCAGCCAGTGGACGCTGGAACAGGTGACCACGACCTACCGCCTCACGGAGGCCGAGGGCATCAAGTACCTGGCGCAGCTCGACCGCATCGGCATCATCGAACTCCGGCCGCTGAACCGCTACCGTCTCAAGCTGGCCAAGACCTTCCGCTGGCGCCCGCACGGCCCGGTGATGAACTACTTTCGCGAGCACGCGCTGCTCGACTACTTCGCAGGCGGTTTTGACGGCCCCGGTGAGGGCGTGCTGCTGGTGCACGGCACCATCAGCCGCGGCCTGGCACCCGCCTTCATGGAACGCATGCAGCGCGTGGCCCAGGACTTCGCGCAACAGCACCTGGCCGACCAGAAACTGGCGCCGCGCGAGCTGGAGGGCTACACGCTGCTGCTGGCCATGCGCAGCTGGGAGTTCGAAGCGTTCACGGGCATGCGGCGCCTCCCCTCCTGAGTCGCTGCGCGGCTTCCCCAAGAGGGGATACCCCAGTGGTCCGGCGAAGCCGTTCCGCGGGTGCTCTGGCCTGGGGCTGCGCGCCGCCTTCGCCATTTCGCGATTTCGCGAAATGGCGAGCGTGGCACGGCATGGAAGCATCGGCGAGATCGCGGGTTGCTATTCTTTTCATAGCTTCCAGCGCTGGCTAGCAAACAGCGGGTGGCAAAAGATGCTCAAAAGCGCAGGCGCAGCCTCAGATGACACCTCCGTGCGCCTGTTGACTCCATATTGCGAATCAACTATTCTTTAAATCATCATTCAACCGATTTTAAAGATAGTCAATGAAAACCACCCGCCAGCAACAAGACGCCACGCGCCGCCAGATCGTGGCCAGCGCGGTGGACCTGATGACCCGCCAGGGCTTTGACGGCACGACGATGAAGGACATCGCGCGCGCCGCCGGCATTGGCGACGCCACGATCTACAAGTACTTTCCCACCAAGGACCGCATCGTGCTGGGCTATCTGGACGACGTGGCCCACCAGGCGTTGGCCGAGACGCTGGCGACGGCGGGCTTCGGCAGCTACAGCTTGCAGGAAAAGCTGCAGCGCCTGACCGATGCCGTGCTGGAGCGCCTGCTGGCCGATCGTGAATTCGTGGCCCAGGTGCGCACGCTGGCGCGGCGCTCGCCGTTGTCCATGCTGGCGGAACCGCTGACCGCACGGCAGAGCCTGCGCGAGGCGGTCGCGAGCTTTCTCGAAGCGGCCGAGGCCAGCGGCGAAATCGAACCCTGCGATTTCAAGGGCCTGGCGGGCGGCCTCTACACCGACTACCTGGCAGGTGTGGTGACGTATTGGCTGGCGGATACTTCCGACGAGTTCACGGACACCACGCAGTTGGTGGACTTGTCGCTGGGGGTGCTGGTGCAGGCACTGCGCGGTGGGCTGGTCAACCGCGTGCTGCAGCTGGGCGGCTTTGTGCTGCGCAGCCAGTTGGCGCGCATGGTGCAACACCACAGTAGCCTGATGGGTGTGCTGCAGCTTGCCAAGCAGGCCATGGCCGACCTGCCGTCCGCTTCGGCCTACAACCACACGGCAAGCGCCTCACGGTCCGCTGCGCCAGTGGCCTCCGAGCCCCGCCGCGCGCCGCGCAAGCCGCGCGCTGCCAGCCCGGCACCGGCAGCCGCCGCCCGTACCAAGCGCGCCGCCAAGTCCACCACCAACGCACGCCCAAGGAAATCCGCATGACCCCCGCATCCACCGTGCGCGAAACACAAGTGCCCACAGGCACCGCCATCCATGCCACCCTGCCCGGTGCCGATTTCTTTGATGCGTACGAGGTACCGGACTGCCACCCGTCCCGCACAGCCCTCCAGTCCTGGCTCGACGTGGCCGCCCGCACACCTCGCTGGACGCAGCAACTCATGGCGCTGCGCAACCGGCTGGTGCAACTGGTGGGTCTCAAGGCGCTGGGGCAGTTGCACGACCAGCACGCCCCTGCCAGCGGTGCCCCCGCGCACGATGCCCGCAGCTACCGCGTGGGCGACCGGGTGGGCATCTTCCGGATCCGGCATCTGAGCGACACGGAGGTCGTGATGGGTGAGGACGACAAGCACCTGGACGTGCAGGTATCGTTGACCAAGCACGCCGTCGCCGGCAGGCCGGCGACGGTGGTGGTCACGACGGTGGTCCATATCCACAACCTGCTGGGCCGGGTGTACATGGCCGTGGTCACGCCGTTTCACCGGCGCATCGTGCCGACCATGCTGCGGCGGCTCAACCCGCCTGCGCACCGTGGCCAGCGCTGATCCGCCCCGCACCAGCCGGCTGGCACGCGGTGCGATTTCCGGCCTCGCGGCGGCGCGCATCGGTGTGGCCGAGCTGGGCCATCGCGTGCGCAAACCTTCTGCGCAGGCGCAAGCCGACCATGAAGCCGCGCTCGGCCGCATCCTCTTTGGGGCCTTGGGTCAGTTGCGGGGCTCGGCGCTCAAGGTCTCCCAGGTGCTCAGCATGCACCCTGGCTTGCTGCCCGAGGGTGTGCGGCAACAACTGGCGCGCGCTCACCATCAGGCGCTGCCGCTCAACCGCGCGCTGGTGGGCCGGGTGTTCCGCCAGGCTTTCGGACAGGAGCCCGAGGCCCTGTTCCAGCATTTCGAGCCCACTGCGTTTGCCGCCGCCAGCCTGGGCCAGGTGCACCGCGCTCAACTGGTGGAGCACGGCACGGTCGCCGTCAAGGTGCAGTACCCGGGCATTGCCGCCACCATCGCCAGCGACATGCAGCTGATGCACACCGCCCTGCGCGCCCTGGCCCACACTGACATGCCTTTACCCGCCGACACGGTCGTGGACAGCGTGATGGCCGAGATCGAGGCCACGCTGCTGCGCGAAGTGGACTACCTGCAGGAGGCCGAACAACTGCAGTGGTTTGCCGAGCACGCCGCGCTGCCGGGCGTGGCGATGGCGCGGCCGATCATGTCGCACACGCGGGGGCAAGTGCTCACGCAGTCGTACCTGCCGGGCCTGCCACTGCAGGCGTGGCTGCAGACGCAGCCGACCCAGGCGCTGCGCGACCGGGCGGGGCAGCATCTGTGGGACTGGTTCGTGCACTGCATTTTCACGCTGGGCCGCGTGCATGCCGACCCACACCCCGGCAACTTCGTCTTCGCGCCCGATGGCAGCGTGGGCGTGCTCGATTTCGGGTGCACTCGGGACCTTTCCAGCGTGTTTCTCGCCCAGGTGGCGCAGGCTTGGACCGCACTGCTGCTGCCCGCCGCCCATCCGCAGCGCGATGCGCAGGTGCTGCAGGCCTACAAGGCGCTGGGACTGGCCAGGCCCGAGCTTTCGCTGGATGCCTACACCCGAGAACTCGCGCCCGCGCTGGCCGAAATGCAGGCGTGGCAGATCGAGCCGCTGACCCAGCCGGTGTTCGACTTTGGCACGAAAGCGCCGCCGCCCATCACTCCGGCGGCGCACCGCCGCGTGCTGGGAGAGCACCTTTGGCAGGTGCCTGCCGAAATGCCCGTGTTCGAACGCATGTGGATGGGGTTGATGCACCTGCTGACTGGCCTGGGCGCGAGGGTGCGGACCCAGCATGCCTTCATGGCCGCCACCACGGCCCTTCTCCCGCCGAGGACGCAGTCATGAACACCGCCTTGGTACTGGCAGCTGCCGCCCTCGCCCTGGTGGGTGCTGCGCACTCCGTGCTGGGCGAAATCCTGGTGTTCCGCAGGCTTCGCCATCGCGGCGGCATCGTGCCCACGGGGGGCCAGCCCGTGCTGCGCGAATTCCACGTGCGCATCCTGTGGGGCACCTGGCACCTGGTCACCGTGCTGGGCTGGGCCCTGAGCGCACTGCTCTGGCGCCTGGGCACCGGTGCGGCCGGCGCCGACCTGGGTACCTGGGTAGCCGACGTGGCGGCAGCGGCCGCCCTGGCCAGCGGGGTGCTGGTGTTCTTTGCGACCGAGGGCCGGCACCCTGCATGGGTTGTTCTGCTGGTGGTGGCTACCCTGGTGTGGTGGCGCTGAGAGAGGTGCTGGTTTCCGCAGAAGCGATGCTACGGAATCAAACGGGCAAAGCGCTATTCCGTCTCCGCAGCAGGAAACACAACTTCACAAGACTTCGCAAAGCCCCTACACCGGCTTGACGCACCCTGCGCACCATCAAGGCTCCGGTTCCGCAAGGAATCATTTTCAGGAACCCGCCGATCCCGGGAACGGGCACCGAACGGTTCCAAGGAGTTCTCAAATGACCCGCAATGCACTCGCCGCTGTTTCCATCGCCCTGCTGTCGCTGGGCGCCGCTTCGGCAGCGCAGGCCCAGACCAGCGCCACCGTCGTCATCCAGTCGGGGCACCCGCAATACCAGCCCGCCGCGCCCATGGTGGTGCAGTATGGTCCGCCCCCGCCGCCCCGCCATGAGGTTGTTCCACATCCCCGCCGGGGGATGGCGTGGGTGCCCGGCCATTGGGAATGGCGCGGCCACCGCTATGTGTGGATGCAGGGGCACTGGGTGAAGGCACGCCCCGGCTACTACTACCGCGAGCCCCGATGGGTGGAACACGGTGGCCGCTGGGAAATGCGCCCCGGCGGCTGGGACCGCGATCGCGACGGCATACCCAACCGCTACGACCGCGACCGGGACGGTGATGGCATCCCGAACCGCTATGAACGCGGCCACCACGATCAGGACCGGGATGGGGTGGCCAACCGCCACGACCGCGACCGTGATGGCGATGGTGTGCCCAACCACCATGACCGCCGCCCCGACAACCCCTACCGCAATTGACGGCCCGCGCGCGGGACCAGGGCCGTCTGCAATCTAGGGCTTGTTGACGCTATTTTTGCCGGTGCGCAGGCCGCCCCCGCCACGCCACGCCCATCCCGGCGCGTGTCGGCGCCAAGGCCGGGGCCTTGGCCCGTTGGGCATCGCGGCGCATCTGGCAAAGACAGTGTCAGCAGGCCCTAGTCGAGATGAAGCTCGGCGCGCCCCAGGCCCGGAAAATCCGCCAGCACCTGCGCCCCCGGTGCCACCAGCACGGTGCCGGTGCAGGCGCCGGTGGTCACCCAGTGGCCTGCGCGCAGTCCGCCCAGGCTCAGCGCCCCTTCATTGGCCAGCCACACCAGCAAGCGGACGGGATCCCCGGCCGGGTTGCCCCAGCCCGCGTGCCCGACGGCCACAGCACCATTCACCGACAGCGTCACCCCTTGCGCCAGGGGCTGCACGCCCAGGACGTTCGCCGTGCCTGTACCCACGACCAGTGCACCATGGCAGGCCTGGTCGGCCAGCCGGCTCCATTCGCCCTGCTGGGCCCACGCGGCAAACCGGGTGTCACACACCTCGATGGCGGCGCGCACCGAGGCCATGGCCGCCAGCACCTCGGCGGCGGTGTAGGGGGCAGCACGGGCGGGCAGGTCCGCGCCCAGCTCGTAGACCAGCTCGGCTTCTACTCCCATCACGGCAAAGCCCGCTGCGGGCAGGTGCACCGGCAATCCCGCGCGCTCGATCCCGATCGAGTCGGCGGTGAGTGCGGCCCGCGCAGGTAGCGCCTGGGGCGACGCCGCTCCCACCTTCCAGCCGGCGACTTCGCCGCGCTCACGCACGACGGCATCCTGCACGGCGTAGGCCTCGGCGGCGTTGCGGGGGCGCAGAGCCGCGGGCAAATCCAGCGGGCGGGGTGTGCGGCTCTGGCGGGACATGGTGATGACAGCCGCGCTGGCAAAAGGGTCGAAGGCGGTATCGGGCATGGCAGTCTTTCCGGGCGGGCAACAAGCGTGGCGAATTATGGCCAGTGGCGACGCGACAGCATCAGCAACGATTGCGGGCCATTAGCCGCGCAAGCCCCGCCGCCAAGCAGAAACGGAACCTAGAATGCCCCTCGCAGGAGAGTCAGCGGCACGCCCGCTTCACCGAAGGCGCAAACTCCCATACACGCTCAGGTCCCGTACTGCACCATTTTTTCAAAAGCCGTCTGGAGAGCCGCTGCCACCCGCCGGGTGCGCAGCGCACCGAAGGAGCAAGCCGCAGCCCGGGTGGGCAGGCGGTGAATCTCTCAGGTACCAAGGACAGGGGGAGCGGCAGCTTGGCGGGTGTGCGCCGGTTGCTTTTTTGCTATTGATTTAGCAGCGCCCACCGCACGTCCATCAAGCGCCAGAGCCCAGAAAGGCTTTGAAAATCATGCGCGTGATCGTATTGGGCGCCGGCTTGCTCGGCGTGACCTCGGCCTATTTCCTGTCTCAACTCGGCCATGAAGTGACCGTCATCGACCGCCAGGCCACGCCCGCCGCGGAAACCAGCTTTGCCAACGGCGGGCAGATCTCGGTGAGCCACGCCGAACCCTGGGCCAACCCCAGTGCACCGTTGAAGGTGCTGCAGTGGCTGGGCCAGGAAGACGCACCGCTGCTCTTCCGCTTGCGCGCGGACATGCGCCAGTGGCTGTGGGGCCTTTCCTTCCTGCGCAACTGCACGCCCGCGCGCACCCGCCACAACATCGAGCAGATCGTCAACCTGGGCACCTACAGCCGCGACACCCTGCAGCAGCTGCGCGCAGCCACCGGCATCCAGTACGACCAGCGCACGCAGGGCATCCTGCACTTCTATACGAACCAAAAGGAATTTGACGGAGCGCTCGCGCCGGCCGAGCAGATGCGCGCCCTGGGCTGCGAGCGCCAGGTGATCAGCGCCGACGAGGCCGTGCGCATCGAGCCGGCCCTGGCCCACATCCGCCCGCAGCTGGCTGGCGCCACGTTCACGGCCGAAGATGAATCCGGCGACGCCAACCGGTTCACGCGCGAACTCGCCCAGCGGTGCGAGGCCGCCGGCGTGCACTTCCGCATGGGCCACCACATTACCGCGCTGCGCGAGGTGGCCGGGCAGATCGACCATGTCGAGGTGACCAACGCCGAAGGGCGTTTCGAACGCGTGCGCGGCGACGCCTTCGTGCTGGCCATGGGATCCTTCAGCCCGCTGCTGGCGCAGCCGCTGGGCATCCACCTGCCCATTTACCCGGCCAAAGGCTACTCGGTCACGCTGCCGGTCAAGGACGCGTCGAAGGCGCACCAGGTGAGCCTGACGGACGACGAGTTCAAGCTCGTGTTTTCGCGCTACACCAGCGAAAGCGATGGCGATCGGCTCCAAGGCCGGGATGTGCTTCGTGTGGCCGGCACGGCCGAACTCAACGGCTACGACCGCAACCTCAATCCGGTGCGCTGCGAAGCCATCGTGCGCCGGGTGGAACAACTCTTCCCCGGCGCGGGCGACACGACGCAGGCGCAGTTCTGGACAGGCCTGCGCCCCGCCACCCCCAGCAACGTGCCGCTGATCGGCAAGACCCGGATCGGCAACCTGTTCCTGAACACCGGCCACGGGACGCTGGGCTGGACCCATGCCTGCGGATCGGGCAAGAGCCTTGCCGACATCGTGAGCGGCCGCGTGCCCGAGGTGGACTTTGCGTTCCAAGGCTTGCAAGGGCGACCCCGGGTGACGGCGCTGCAGCCCTCCCGCACGGCGGCATAGGGCCCCCGCGTTTCGAGCTCGCAGGGGTCGCGGCCAACCGGCTGCAGGCGGCTATTTGGCCGCGCCCGCCGCGTGAGCGACAAAACTGGCCACCGCCTTCATGTCGCTCTCGCTCATGCGCTCGGCATAAGAAGGCATGACACCGATGCCCGCCTTCAGGGCGCGCAGCACACGGGCGGCATCGGGCTTGAGCTCGTCGAGCACGGGGCCCACCTGCCCCTCAGCACCTGCCGCCTGCAGCGTGTGGCAGGCAGCGCAGGCGGGCTGGATCGTGCTGAACACTTCCTTGCCACGCGCCAGCTCCGCGGGGTCGGCAGCTCCACTGGCGCCCGACCACAGCAGCAGCAACGCCACTGCCAAGCTGCGAGCCCTCACCCCACCGTGCCCGCCGGGTGCCTCGATTACCGTGCCTGGTTGCCGAGCCGTGGAATTGGCGCAGACGGACCACCGGCGGCTTTCCCGTCGCCTGGGGGCAGTGCGCAATGCCTCGGGGGAAAGCCCCATCACGCCACCGTCACGGTCACCGCGTGGTCGCGCCAACTGGTGTTGTTGAAGCCACCGAGGTTTTCCTCGCGCTGCTCGGCCTGCACATTGCCGGCCACATCGGTGGCGCGGCTGGCCAGCGTGTGGGTGCCTGCCTCCAGCTGCACCGGCAGCACGAATTGCCGCCAGGCGAAACGGCCCAGGTCAGGCCCCACGAGCTGTGCGGAGCGCCAGGTCTTGCCGCCGTCCACCGACACCTCCACCCCCTTGACGCCCTGCGTGCCCCCAAAGGCGACACCGTGCACCTGCACCAGGCCCGGCTTGAGCGGGCCGCTTTCGGCCAGCGGACCGTTGATCCAGGATTTCACACCCATTTCCCACACCGAGGGCTGGTCGGGGCTGGCCTTGGAGCCAGGGGGCGACATGCGGTAGCCGTGCGACATGATGCGCGCCTGCGACTGCACCGGCGTGAACGCCACCCGCTTGACGTACTTGATGTTGTTCACGCCCTGGTAGCCCGGCACCACCAGCCGCAGCGGTCCGCCATGGGCCAGCGACAAGGGCTCGCCATTCATCTCCCATGCCAGCAATGCGTCTTCCATTGCCTTGACGGGCACCGAGCGCTCCACCAGCACCGACAGCGGGTCCACGCCCTCGGGGAGCTTCTCCCCGCCCGTCCCCGTGAGGTAGACCATGCCATCGGCCACCCCGCCGAGCGCTGCCACCACATTGCGCAGCGGCACGCCGCTCCACACCACGCAGCCGGCGGCGCCCACGCTCCATGGCGTGCCGCTGGGCTTGCTCGGGAAGAATCCGCGCCCATTGCCCGAGCATTGCAGCACCGTGGCTACGGTCTCGACCCCCAGGGTGCGCAATTCGGCCAGGGTCAGCGTGCGGGGATTCTTCACGCCTTCGATGCTGACGGTCCAGGCATCGCGGCTGTCCAGGATCGCTGCGTCTGGAGCTGGGAGGTTGTTGCGCACGTAGAGGCGGTTGGATGGCGTGATGACGCTGGTGCCGAAGGCCGCGCGCCGCGTCTCCAGGGTGTTGCTGCTGTGCACGATCAGCGCATCCGTCGTCTTCCAGCCAGCGTAGGCGGGCAGCGGCTTGACCGCCGCGCTGGCCTGGGCTCGCGCCGCGCCCGTCCATCCCGCCAGTCCGAGGGCGCTCAGGGCAGCCGCACTTCCGGCAAGGACGTGGCGACGGGGCAGGGTCATGGAATCTTTCATGAAATCTCTCCAAGGGGGTATGGATGGGCGAGCGGGCAGAAACAGCGCGCGGTTTTCCTGCGCGGGGGCGGCAACACCAGGATGGTCGTGCCCGAAAGCTGGCCGCCCGGCAGTCCGCATTCTGGGTGGACCTTCCCCCGGCACACAGCAGAAGCGATGTCAAAAAACGTAACAGATTACCCTCTCCTGCAACAACGGTACTGAGATGCCATGGAGCATGGGCATAGTCGCGCCTTGTAACGAGGGACTAAAAATGAGAGAGAAAAGCATGAGTGCATATTCCCGCGCAAGGTGGACTCGAGGCCTGGCGGCCGCGGCAATGTGCCTGATGGCCGCAGCGGTACAGGCGCAGACACCAACAACGCTCACGGCCATCGTGGCCGTGGAGCCCACGGCGCGCAAGGCGGCCCACACCATCTTGCGGGCGGCCGCCGAGTCCGGGCTGGCCAAGGCGGCGGGACAGCCGGTGACGCTGGCTACCAGTGAGGACCTGGCAGACGTGATGCGCGCCACCCGCAGCGCCGGCTTCGACATATTCATCGGCCCGGCCCAGGTGGCGGCTTCCGCCCTGCAGCGCGGCTACGAGCTCGTGGGCTCGACCCAGAAGTCCGAGAAGTACCTGCTGGTGGGGCTCCCGGCGATCGCCTCCGTACCGAACATGAAAGGCCAGAGGCTCTACCTGCCGCAACAGGACTCCATCTACACCTACATGGCGCGCGGCATGCTCAACGAGGCGGGCCTGTCTTTCCAGGATCTGCGCGCCGTGCAGTACGAGAAGTATCCGCAGGCAGGGCTGACAGCGCTCACATTGGGCAGTGCAGACGCGACCGTGGTGCGCGAGGCCGACTGGAACCAATGGGCTGCCAACCACCCCGGAGCGGCCCGGGTACTGGCCACTTCGCAGCCCGTGCCCGGCGGCTTCTCGGTGGTCGTGAAAAAGGACCTGCCCGCGGACGCGCGCAGCAAGCTGGCTCAATGGTTTGCGAATGCGCCTTCCAGCACCGGCCTCGCCGCGGTGGTCGAGCAGGCCGACAAGACGCAGTACCGCCGCGTCGCGGAACTGGGGCTGTTCACGCCGACGAGCCTGCCGGGTGTCGAGCGCATCAGCGCACCCCAGGCGCAGACCCTGCTGGCCCAAGGCGCCACCCTCGTGGACACCCGTACTGCCAGCGAGTTCAAGACCCGGCGCATCCGCGGCGCGGTGTTTGCCGCCTATGTGGAAAAGAGCCTCAAGGACGTGGCCTTCAACCCGACACAGGACGATTTCCAGTCGCTGGACCGCCTCCCCGGGCTGGACAAGGCCAAGCCCGTCATCTTCGCCTGCAATGGCGCCGAGTGCTGGAAGTCCTACAAGGCCGCCAAGGTTGCTGCGGGCAAGGGCTACAAGTCCGTGTACTGGCTTCGCGGCGGTCTCCCTGAATGGGTGGAGGCAGGCCTGCCCACCGAGGGCGGCTGAGCAACAGGGGCCGCTACCCACCTGAGAGCCAGCGACCTTGCGAAGGCGATCCGTACAATCCAAGGCTTCTCAACACCCAAGGGCGCCCCGGGCGCCCTTTGTATGGAAATAGCAATACTGTTCGCGCTCATCTTTCTGAACGGCCTGTTTGCCATGTCAGAGATCGCTCTGGTCACCGCACGCAAGGCCCGGCTGCAAAAGCTGATTGATGAAGGCGATAGCGGTGCCGCCGCCGCCGTGAAGCTGGGCGAAGACCCCACGCGCTTCCTGTCCACCATCCAGATCGGCATCACGTCCATCGGGGTGCTCAACGGTATCGTGGGCGAGGCCGCGCTGGCCGCGCCCCTGGCAGGCTGGCTGCAATTGTTGGGCGTGCCTGTGCCTTACGGGGGCTATGCGGCCACCGCGCTGGTCGTGGTGCTCATCACCTATTTCTCGATCGTGGTGGGCGAGCTGGTGCCCAAGCGCATCGGCCAGTCCTATCCCGAGACATTTGCCCGCCTCGTCGCGCGGCCCATCAACCTGCTGGCGGTAGCGACCAAGCCGTTTGTGCTGCTGCTGTCCACCTCCACGCGCACGCTGCTGCGCCTGATGGGCGTGAAGGAAACCAGCGGCAGCCCCGTCACCGAAGAAGAGATCCACGCCATGCTGGTCGAAGGCACCACCGCGGGCGTGATCGAGTCGCACGAGCACACCATGGTGCGCAACGTGTTCCGGCTGGATGATCGCCAGATCGGCTCGCTGATGGTGCCTCGCGGCGATGTGGTGTGCCTGGACGTGGATGCACCGTTTGAAGAGAACCTGCGCTGCATCGAAGAGTCGGACCATGCGCGGTTTCCGGTGGTGCGCGGCGGAATGGACAACATCCTCGGGGTCATCAATGCCCGCCAGTGGCTGTCGCGCACCCTGCGAGACAAGGCACGTGGCAGCTTGGCCGACCAGCCGCTGCAGACAGCCCTGTACGTGCCCGAGACCATTACTGGCATGGAGTTGCTGGACAACTTCCGTCTGTCGGACGTGCACATGGCTTTTGTGATCGACGAGTACGGCGAGGTGCAAGGCATCGTCACCCTGCAGGACCTGATCGAGGCGATCACCGGTGAGTTTCAGCCGCGAGACCCGGAAACTTCATGGGCACTGCAACGCGAGGATGGCAGCTGGCTGCTGGACGGGCACATTCCCGTGCCCGAACTGAAGGATCGCCTGAACCTGGACACCGTGCCCGAAGAAGAGCGCGGCCGCTACCACACCTTGAGCGGCATGATCATGCTGCTGACCGGCCGCCTGCCCAAGGTGACCGACACGGTGCAGTGGGAGGACTGGAAGCTCGAGGTGGTGGACATGGACGGCAAGACCATCGACAAGATCCTCGCCACCCCGCTCACCGAGGCGGAGAAGGCCGAGGCGCGGGACGACGGGCTGTCGCTATAGCCTGCCTGGGCCCCACCACCTGTTCAAGTTCTCAGGCGGCGTCCACGAACACCGTCAGCACGCCCGTGTAGCCGTACAGGTGGTGGTGGGCGATCTCGCCGCCCGCAAAGAACCCTGCCAACGGCACGTCCCCCAGCGCATGGCGCACGATCTGCAGCTCGGCGCTGGGTCCGCCAAAATGCGGCCCTCCGCGGCCGGAGCAGCTCACGTAGATCGCTCCACAGATGCGGCGATCGCGTGTCGCGCCAGCCCCGGCAGTCGCCTCTGCTTTGCCCGGTACATCGGCACGGTCACCACCCGGCGAAGAAGCTGAGAGCAGGGTTTCCGGCTCCAGTTCTTCGGGCGATAGCTCTTCGCGGATCTCGGCGCAGATGCGCATGAGATCGGCGCGCGCGGCCGCCACGTTGCGCTGGCAGAACGCCAGGTGCATTCCGGCCTCCACGTGATCGGCCAGCGCAACGCCGCGGCGAGCACCATCCAACCCCACGATGTGGCGCACGCGCGTGTCGGTACCGAAATGGCCGGTGCGACGCTGTCCCTGCGGCTGCTCGCCCGCGTTCACCAGGCCCGCCAGCGTGGCACGCACTTTGCGCAGCGCAGGCTGGGGGTCGCCATCCAGCGTCACGTCCAGGGTATCCAGCAGCACGTCCAGCGCTGGTTCGCCATCGAGCTCCAGCACCACGTTGTCCTGGGCCCGAGTGATGGTGCGCAGCGCCCCCACCGGCTGGCAGCCTTGCGTGACGCGCGACAAAAGCGCCACGCCGGAGCCAAACGCCACACCCGAAAGGCCGCCATCGAAAACCCCGCTGGCAGCCCCCTGCCCTGCGATGTTGCCATTGCCGCCTACCGCAAACTGCACACTCGCGGTGCGGCTGGCGCTCAAGCCCCCGAACAGGTAGCCCGTCTCGGTGCGGGCAGCCATCTCGGCCAGAAGGCCCGTCAAATCCGGCGTTGCGCCGTCCGCATGCACCAGCGCCGTATGGGCCACGAATCCGCCCGGTCCCCGCTGTGGATGGGCAGGCAGGGGCGCCACGCCGGAGAACACGCGGTACTGGTCGGCCGGAACGTCCAGCAGCATCACCGAAAGGGCGGGCTCGTCGAAGTACTCGGCGTTGTTGGCAGACACGCCCACGCCCACGGTGCCACTCCAGTCGGTGACTTCGGGCAGCTCGCCGCTCAGGTAGTCCAGCAGCTCGCGCGCCTCGCTCGCGTAGTGGTCGGTGATGTACAGCAGCCCAAGCGCAGGCGCGCTGGCGTAATCGGGCAGGGCCATCTGTGCGCGCAACTGCGCCAGCACGAGAGCGGCCGCCATGCGCCACTGCGGGTGCGTGGCGTGGCCGGAGGGAAAGAGTTTCATGGCGTTCTCCACGGTCGGCGGGCAGGCGGCAGGAGAGCTCGGTGGCCCACCCACCGGCCCGGCCTGCGGCCGTTAACCGGCGCGCTTGCGGGCGGCGCTGCTGCGCGCCTTGGTAGTGGTTTTGGCGGCCGGCTTGGCAGCCACCTTGCGAGCCGGTGCGGCGGCCTTCTTTTTGGCGGGCGCTGCCGCCTTGCGCGGGCTGCCCTTGACCGACTGCATGCCCTTGGCCGCGAACTGGCTGGCCATGCCGGTGGCCGTCTTGAACGCTTCCTTGGCCAGGCCGGTGGCCATGTTCTTGGTGGTGTCGATGGCGGTCTGCTTGGCCGCGTCTTTCATCGCGTTGGCGGCGATCTGCTGGAACTGGCTCGTGAGCGCCCCCCACCATTGCATCGGGTCGACCACAGCAGTGTCGGGAACGGCTGCTGTTTTGCCCTTGGCCTTGGGTTTGGCTTTGGCCGCTGGTGCGGGCTCGTCAGCCTCCGGGGCTTCCTCTTCGGCATCTGCTGCATCTGCGGCACGGCCGGTCACTCGGGCGGCGGCTGTGGTCATGGCCTCGGCGGCCCCGCTGACCGTGTCAGCCGCCTTCTGCACGCCGCTCATCACGGTGTCGGCCGTCTTGAGCTTGAAGGCGTTGGCCACGTCGCCCATGCTGAAGTTCATGCCCTTGAGCGTGGCCAGGGTCATCTTCTGCACCTCCAGCGCCTGGATGGTGGCGGCCAACGCACGCGAGTTCTGCTCCAGCCAGAACTGCACGGCCTTGAGCTCTTCAATGCGCTTTTCCAGTTCTTCGACGTTGATGGTCGGCGCCACCCAATTGGAGAGATTGGGCAGCTGCGGGATGCTGCTGGTCGCGCCTTTCGCGAGACTCTGCAGAAAATCAAAACCGGGGACGAATTTGCCGAAACCGAAGGCGTTGGTGGTGTCGCTCATGGCCGCTCCGCAAGAGGTGGGTCTGTGGTGGAGGCACAGCTTACTCCAATGCGTTGCCGCCGGGGCCGCCAGATTTTCCGCAGTTGCGGCCAGCCCGGGCGCTCGGTGCGCTTGCTGCGAAGCGGCTCAGTCAGTGCTTCTGCCCATGGCCATGCCCGTGGCCGTGCGCTGGCGCTGCGGCGCCCCCGGGCGCTGTGGTGCCCACTGGCAGGGTCAGCTCCAGTTTGCTTTCGACGCCCTTGGCGTCCTGAAAGACCAGTGTCAGTGGCACGGTGGAATCCTTGGCCAGCGGGGCCTTCAGGTCCAGCAGCATGACGTGGTAGCCGCCGGGCTTGAGTTCCACCGTCTTGCCGGCGGGCAGCTCCAAGGACGGCACGGCGCGCATTTTCATGACGTCGCCTTCCATCTTCATCTCATGCACTTCGGTCACGTCTGCGGCGGGCGATTCGGCGCGCACCAGGCGGGCGCCGTCCTGGGCCGTAAGGCGCATGAACGCGCCCGTGCCCTTCTGGCCCTGCACGCTGGCGCGGGCCCAGGCGCCTTCTACCTTGACGGTGGCAGTCTGCGCCCAGGCAGGGACGTTGGCAAAGGCAACCATCAGCGTGGCGGCCAGGGCGGTGGTGTGAAGCAGTTTTTTCATGGTCAGGATTCCTTGTTCAGCGGAAATGGGAAGAGGCAGGAGGCTGCCTCTTTGTCTTTGGCTCATCAGTGATTGTGGGCACCCGCGCCCGCACCGGGCAGGATTTCCAGTGCGGCGGCGGGGGACTTCAGGTCCGAGATCTTCTGCCCGGGTTTCGGAGTCTCCACCCAGTCGTTGCGGCCTTCGGCACATGTCTGGCGCACGGGCCAGTACATCGTGCCCGCTTGCTCTGGCGTCGTGGCGACCAGCACGAACTCGTCGTAATGGGCATGGAGCAGCATGTCCTCGGGGGTCTTGGCCGTCCAGGTCACACGCACCACGTCTTCGGTGATGGTGCGGCCGTGGCTGGTGTACGGCTGGGCGAGTTTTTCGCGATGCACCTCCAGCGCCCAGCCCGGCTTGGGCATGGGGCGCGCGCCGCGCATGCCGGCGGGGATGTCCACCGCAATCTGCCGCGTGGGCGACGCGCCGCAGCCGTGGCCGACCTTGAACGTGGCCTTGTAGCTCGCGCTTGCGGGGGCGACCTGGTATTCGAGCACCACATGGGCAGACGCAGGGCCAAAAAGGCCTCCTGCGCCCAGCAGCAAAGCGCCAACAGCTATCTTTTTCATAGTATTTTGAGACATGGAGTGTGTTCTTTTCAGAGGCTGACTTTGAGTTCAGCCATGTAAGTGCGCTGCGGGTAGGGGTGGAAATTCCAGAACCGGTAGTTGTTGAGGTTGTCGATGCCCACGGCGGCACTCACCTGCTGGGTGATCTGGTAGCGCACCCGCACATCGGTAGTGAAGTAGCGGCTCGCACCCTGGTAGGCAAAGCCGTTCACGTCGCTGTTGTCGAGCGTGCTGTACTGCTTGCCGCTGTAGCGCGCGCCCAGGGTGTACGACCACGTGGCATCGGGCCGGTACGTGGCCACGGCAGTGGCGCGCCACTCGGGGATGCGCGGCTGCCACTTGCCCACGCTGGCGGGGAACTTGTCGTTGCGCGTGATCTTGGAATCCGTCCAGGTCAGGCTGCTGCCCAGCTCAAGTCCGCGCACGAAGACGTTGGCGGCCTGGTACGACAGCTCCAGACCCTTGGTACGAATCGCGTCCACGTTCTGCACATTGGTCACATTGGGCGTAACGAGCACATTGGTCTGCGAGTACAGCGCGTCTTTGGTGCGCTCAAAGAAGGCCGTGAGGCGCAGCAGGCCATTGCCCATGTCGCGCTCGGCGGTCAGCTCGGTGGTCCAGCTCTTTTCGGGCTTGAGGTTCGGGTCGTTGTGGATGAGCGTGCCGCTGCCGCTGATGCCGCCCTGGTACAGCTCGGCCACGGTGGGCATGCGCACGGCGCGGCCGGTGGATGCCTTGAGCACCCACAGGTCGCTGGCCTGCCAGGCCACGGCAGCCTTGGGCGAGAAGTAGGTTTCGTTGCGCTCGGGGTGGCTCAGCGTGGTGGTGGCGTTGCCGGTCTGGCCGTTGCTGGCACTCCAGCGCTCGGCGCGGGCGCCCAGCACGGCCTTCCACTTTGGCGCGATTTTCCAGGTGTCTTGCGCCCACAGGCCGATGAGCTGGGTGTCGCCGTTGAAGGCCTGGTTGCGGGCGCCCGCAGCGCCGTTGATCCAGTTCGCCGTGGCGTTCTCGATGGTCCGCAGCTGGTAGCTGTCGCGCTGCAGGCCAAAGTCCACGATGTGCGCGCCCAACACCCCATCGGGCCGCCAAGTGCCTTTGGCGGCCAGGGTGTTCCAGCCCGTGCCCTTGCTGTTGACGATGCGGCCCACGCCGCCATGCAGCGCGGCGGGCAGCGCTACGGTGGCGGCGCGCAGGGTGTCAGTCTGGTAGTCATACAGGCTGGCGGCCACCTCCCAGTCGAACACGCCTTTGGTGTGGCTCTTGACCGAGAGCCCGTGCATGAAGTGCGTGAGGTTCTCGTTGGAGACATTGAAGTCCGTGGGCGCGAGCGTGTACGAGCGGCCGTTGATGTTGACCGTGCCGCCGTACACCTCGTTGCCATTGGCGTCGCGCAGGTAGCTCGTGGGGCGGCCTTTGGACTCGTTGTGCCACCAGCCCAAGGTATAGGCCGCGCGCACGGTGGGCGAGAAGTCGTAGGCGATCTTGGCCTTGATGTGGTCTTGCTGCGTGTGGTACTGCGTGGCCGTGCCCAGCAGGTACCAGGGCTGGTTGCTGCGGTTGTTTCCCGGCACGGCACCCGTCACGGGCGTGCCTGCGTTGCCCATGGTGCCTGCAGACACGAGGCGCGTGGGGAAGGTAAGCGGCTGGCCTTCGCTGTCGGTCTTGCTGAAGTTGAGGAACCACGACCAGTCGCCATTCTTGTTGCCCACCGAGGCGCTGACCTGCTTGCCCGCGTAGGTGGCATTGGTGCCGTACAGGTCAAACGGCTGGTGCTGGACGCTGACCTTGCCGTGCGCCTCGAATTGGGTCGGCATGCGCGTGACGTAGTCCACCACCGCGCCCACCGAGTTGCCCGCATACGCGGCGGAGAACGGGCCGTAAAGCACGTCCACCCGCTCGATCTCCTCGGGCGTGACCAGCATCCAGCGCGGTGCGTTGGTGGGGCCGTTGCCCAGGTAGTTGGAGAGCAAGATGCCGTCGGCAAACACCATGGACCGCGCCGGGTTGCCCGTGCCCGACGCGCGGGTGGACAGCACGGCATGGTTGTAGTCGCCGATGTAACGCTTGCGCACCAGCAGGCTGGGCAGGTACTTGAGGGCGTCTTCGCTGTCGGTGGCGTTGATCGCGTGGTCGATCTGCTCGCGCGTCACGCCCTCGATGGTGGTGGGGATCTGCGTGGGGAGCGAGGTGGGCGGGCCGCCGGTGATGGTGACCACGCCCAGTTCCTTGACGGGGGCATAGCTGGGCTCGGCGGGTTGGGCGAACGCCGGCACGGCGCCGCAGAGGACGAGGGGAAAAGCGTTGGCCAAGGCCAGCGCCATGCGGCTCTTGCGCATGGGAACTCCTGAATTTCAAGCCAAAAATAGGCCGCCAGCGCCCATGAATCAAGCGCAAGCAGCTATCAAACAAATAGCAATTTCAGGAGAGCGCTGGAGGCCCACGCGGCGGCAGCGGCGCGGCGGTGCGCGCAGCAATGTGCGCGGCAGGGATGGGGCGCAAGGCATGCGCCAGGGGATGGACCACAGGCACTTGAGCCTGTGACGCGGGAGGCGGTGCGCTTACCTGTGCGCACAGCGGGCAGTCCAGCGTGTGGCTGGGCACCTCGGTGGCGCCGTCGTCGGTCTTGACCAACAGCTTGATGGCACCCGAGCCCGAACAGATCAGCTCCATCGGCTGCGGATTGACCATGGGCGACGCCACGGCCACGCCGATGGACACCACAAACCATGCCAGCACAAGGCGGGCAAGCCAGCGAAGGCTGCGGATGGTTTGCAGGGAAGGCATGGGCGCGAATTGTAGGGTGCCCGGGCGCAAACACCTTGACGGGGGTCATCTGCGCGACGGGCTCCCTCGCCGCCCGCTCCTACGATGTGCGCTGCATCCCTCACCATAACGGAGACACCCCATGCTGACACTCTGCGGCTTTTCAGCCAGCAACTACTACAACAAGGTCAAGCTCGCGCTGCTCGAAAAGGGCCTGCCGTTTACCGAAGAGCTGGCCTGGGTGGGCGAGACCGACCGCAGCGCCAGCCCGCTGGGCAAGGTTCCCTACCTGCGTACCCCGGAGGGGCCACTGTGCGAATCGGCCGTGATGGCCGACTACATCGAGGCCGCCCACCCGCAGCCCGCGCTGATCCCCCCCAACCCCTACCAGGCCGCCAAGGTGCGCGAGCTGATCACCTTCTTGGAGCTGCACCTGGAACTGGTGGCTCGCAACCTCTACCCACAGGCGTTCTTTGGCGGCACCGTCAGCGACGCCGCCAAGGAAAAGGTGGGAGCGCAGCTGGAAAAGAACATTGCCGCCTTCGGCCAGTTGGCGAAATTCAGCCCTTACGTAGGCGGCGACACCTTCACCCTGGCCGACTGCGCCGCCATCGTTCACCTGCCGCTGGTCAGCTCAGCCACCAAGATCATCTATGGCCGCGACTTCCTGGCCAACCTGCCCGTGCGCGAGTACCTGGCCCGGATGGGCGAGCGTCCCCACGTACAGCGCGTCAACGCCGACCGCAAGACCAATACCGCTGAAATGCTGGCGCGCCCTCCCAAGCGCTGAGCCTTCTTGATGCCGGTCAATGCGCTGCAGGCGACGCTGGGCGAGGATGGCATCCATCGCCCATCGGAGCCCGTCATGGACAAGAACCAAGCTGCCACTTTCCGCCCTGCCCTTGTGGCCCTGAGGGAGTCGCTCCTCGCACAATTGGCTGAGCAGCGCGGCGGCACCATCGGCCGAGCCGAGGCTGCCGCGAACCACTTTGGCCAGCCAGAGGACCCCCGCGCCCAGCTGGCGACGGCGCGGGAGCTGGAGTTCGCCATCGATGAGCATGAGACCACTCACCTGGCCGCTGTGGAGGCCGCGCTCGAGCGCATCGCTGCAGGAGCGTACGGCGAGTGCACGGACTGCGGCGCGGACATTCCCATGGCGCGCCTACGCGCCACCCCCGAAGCCGCACGGTGCGTGCCCTGCCAGGAAAAGGCCGAACTGCGCCAGCCGCCCGGCGGATAGCGCGTTCGTTCCACTGCCTGGGGGATTAGCCCAGTGCATGGCGGCCCGGTGCGTCCATCACGGCGCCGCGATCGCCACAACTGGGGAGTGGCGCGACGGCCGTTGCGATACGCCCGCAGTTGGCCCTCTAACTCACCGACCCGCCGCGCTGTCGGAGTGGACGCCAGCGCCGACTCCCGCGGTAGCGGCATCGAAGAGCAGGTGGTCGAGGAAGCCCACACGCCTCCTGCCCCGGCATTCCGGGGCCGCCCCGTGCGGCTCTGCCTGTCGCCGTCGTAGGCGGAACGCCGGTGACTGCTGTGTCAGCGGCGCTGCAGCACCGGAAACGCACCCAGCGCAAAAACCGAGTTGGGTACGCCCACGCGTGCCATCAGAGGTTTGGGTTTGGCGCTGAGCTTTGGCCGGGACGCTGGAGCGGGGGCAGGCTCCTCCACCACCACGCCCTTCGCACGCTGCTGGGCTACCAAGTCCCGCAACGTCACCGACTGGAGGTACTCCATCACACGCATGTTGAAGCTTGTCCAGAGCTCCCCCGTCATTGATTTCACCTGCGCAGCCTGTCCTGCCTCCAGGTGCGGCAGGTCATCAGCCTTCAGGTTTTCCACGGCCAGGATGATCTCCGCCACCGAGATCTGGTCGAGGTTGCGGGCCAAGGTATAGCCCCCTCCGGGGCCGCGCGTGCTGTCCACCAGGCCGGCTCGGCGCAATGCGCTGAACAGCTGCTCCAGATAGGACAGCGAGGTGCCCTGACGCGCACTGATCGTGGACAGTGCCACGGGACGGAGCTTCTGGTGCAGTGCGAGGTCGGTCATCGCCGACACGGCAAGTTGTCCTCGGGTGGTGATTCGCATCGTAGCTACTCCTTGTGAACACGTTGTTTCCAGACCGGGCTGTGCCGCGGAATGGTCCGAACATCCAATGTAGAGGCTTTGACACTTCGCGTATATTCGTTTTATTGATTCAAATAGTTCGGTATTTTCGAAGCATTTAAGCCCATGAACTTTAAGCACCTTCGCTATTTCTGGACAGTGGCCAAGGCCGGCGGAGTGGTGCGAGCCAGCGAGCAGCTGCACACCACGCCGCAGACGCTGTCGGGCCAAATCAACCAGCTGGAAGAATGGCTGGGACACGAGCTTTTTCGCAAGCGTGGACGGGGCCTGGAGTTGACCAGTGAAGGGCGTGTGGCGCTGGGTTACGCGGAGCAGATCTTTGCACTGGGCGATGCGCTGGAAAAATCAGTGCGCCTGTCGCGCGGTCAGGCCAAGCCGCTGGAGTTTCGAGTGGGAGTGGCCGACTCCATTGCCAAGTCTGTCGCCTACCACTTGCTGGAACCCGCGCTCGGAATGCCCCAGCAAGTCCATATGACCTGCCAGGAGGGCAAGTTTCCCGACTTGATCGCCCAGCTCAGCCTGCACAAGCTTGACCTCGTCCTGGCCGATGAACCGGTGTCCAGGAAGATTGGCGTGAAAGCCTTCAACCATCCACTGGGGAGCAGCGGAATGAGCTTTCTGTGCTCCCCCGCATTGCGCGCCGAACTGGCCGGCGATTTCCCCCAGTGCCTGCAAGGTGCGCCCATGTTGATCCAGGGGCCGATGTCTTCAGTGCGCCAACAGCTCGATCATTGGTTCAACAAGTACCAGCTGCAGCCCCGCCTGGTGGGGGAGTTCGACGACAGCGCCCTCATGAACGCCTTTGGGCGCGAGGGCCGGGGCGTCTTCACATCTCCCACCGTGCTGGACGAGGAAACCACAGCGCAATTTGGCGTCGAGGTGATCGGACGGTCTACTGAATTGGTGGAGGAGTTCTTCGCCATCTCCGTGGAGCGGCGCATCACCCACCCGTGCGTGGCAGCCATCACCAAGGCGGCCAAGGCAGATCTGTTCGCTAAGTGAGGTCTGCTGAACGCTGGTCAACGCGCTCAAAAGAACTTCGGCCAGCGCGGAGGTGTCGCTATGAGACGCACGCCTGCCCGCTAGAGCAGTCGCTGGAATGAACCTGCAGGTTCGGTAAGTCTGGGAATCCGGGACGAAGGGGGGGGTACATCCCGCACCCTTCATAAGGGGTCGCGGGCGAAACGACAGGTCCTGTCCGCCCATCAGCAAAAAGCCATCTGCGATGATGATTGCCTGCGGAATGCATTCCCGATGCCGGAAGAGAATTGGTCCCGTGCGGCGGCCAAGAAGGGCTGCACGCACACTTCACGCGGCGAAGGGGAAGGAGGTGCGTATCAAAGGCAGAAAGCAAAAACGCCCGCATCACTGCGGGCGTTTTTGCTTTCTTTTTGGTTGCGCGAGAAGGATTTGAACCTCCGACCTTTGGGTTATGAGCCCAACGAGCTACCAGACTGCTCCATCGCGCGGTAAGAAATAAATTATACCCTATTATTCAGCTGCTGCCGAATTATTTTCAGTTTCAGCAGCACGGTCGACCAGTTCAACCAGGGCCATGGGTGCATTGTCACCCACACGGAAACCCATCTTCAGAATGCGGGTGTAGCCACCGGGACGCACCTTGAAACGGGGGCCCAGGTCATTGAAGAGCTTGGTGACGCTGTCACGGTCGCGCAGGCGGTTGAAAGCCAGGCGGCGGTTGGCCACGGAGTCTTCCTTGGCCAGGGTGATCATGGGCTCGATCACGCGGCGCAGTTCCTTGGCCTTGGGTACCGTGGTCTTGATGGCCTCGTGCTCGATGAGCGAGTTCATCATGTTCTGCAGCATCGCGAGGCGGTGCGAACTGGTGCGGTTGAGTTTGCGGAGGCCGTGTCCGTGGCGCATGGTGCTTTCCTTCGACTGTCTATGTAATTAAATCGGGTAGCCGTGTCAGGTACTTCCCGAGGCACTGTTCCCTTGCGGCGTCGCCTTGGGGAACGAAAAGTCCCCCTCGCGGAGGACTCGGAAACCGGGCTCCCGTTTTCCAGGGAGCCTGCGATTATAAGGCGGCAGCTTAGCGCTTGTCCAGACCGGCGGGCGGCCAGTTCTCGAGCTTCATGCCCAGCGTGAGACCACGCGAGGCCAGCACTTCCTTGATTTCGTTGAGCGACTTGCGGCCCAGGTTCGGGGTCTTGAGCAGCTCGTTCTCGGTGCGCTGGATCAGATCGCCGATGTAGTAGATGTTCTCGGCCTTCAGGCAGTTGGCCGACCGCACGGTCAGCTCCAGCTCGTCCACAGGGCGCAGCAGGATCGGATCGAAGGTTGCGTTGCCACGCGGGCCTGCAGGCGCATCGAATGCCGCCAGCTCGCCACCTTCCAGCTGAGCGAAGACAGCCAGTTGCTCCACCAGGATCTTGGCCGATGCGCGCACGGCATCTTCGGCCGTGATGGCGCCGTTGGTTTCAATCTCAACAACCAGCTTGTCCAGATCGGTACGTTGCTCCACACGGGCGCTTTCCACCGTGTAGCTCACACGCTTGACGGGAGAGAACGAAGCATCCAGAACAATGCGGCCGATCGACTTGGTCGATTCATCCGCATAGCGACGCAGGCTGCCTGGCACATAGCCGCGGCCCTTCTCGACCTTGATCTGCATGTCCAGTTTGCCGCCAGCCGACAGGTGGGCAATCACGTGATCAGGGTTGACGATTTCCACGTCGTGAGGCGTCTGGATATCACGCGCTGTGACGACACCTTCACCGTCCTTGCGCAGGCTCAAGGTCACTTCGTCACGGTTATGGAGCTTGAACACCACACCTTTCAGGTTCAGAAGAATGTTCACCACATCTTCTTGAACGCCGTCGATGGACGAGTACTCGTGCAGAACACCCGCGATCGTGACTTCCGTCGCTGCGTAACCCACCATGGACGAGAGCAGGACGCGCCGAATGGCGTTGCCCAGCGTGTGGCCGTACCCACGCTCGAACGGCTCCAGCGCGACCTTGGCCCGGTTATGGCCAAGCTGCTCGACATTGATCG
>Ga0307408_100000301_pt1 | contig 47479 bp, 43 predicted proteins | sample 322Cmetagenome_FD_202116 | JGI IMG/M metagenome (GOLD analysis project Ga0307408, IMG submission 202116) | Maize rhizosphere microbial communities from greenhouse at UC Davis, California, United States - 322HYB-C-3 | ecosystem: Host-associated > Plants > Roots > Rhizosphere > Soil | place... | reverse complement strand
ATACAGGAGCGGGCCCGCGTGGTGCGGTAGCAGTATGCGGCGCTGTCGCAGCAAGTGCGCAACTTTTCCGATGCGAATGCCTTGGCGGACCGGCAGGCGCAAACGCAGATCGACGAACTGGGCGCCGCATGGGGCTGCCTTGACGGGGCAATGGCCGGGGTGGCGACGGCGCTCGGTTCCACCGAGGGGGCATTGGGTGCGCTCTGCGACGATTTATCCGACTTTGCCTGCAACCCGGATCCCATCGCCAACGTGGCGATAGCGACTGCGCAAATCAACGTGGCCCTGAATGGCTGGACCAACCTTGGCGCGGAAGCGGCGCGTTTGCGACGCAGCGCAGGGCCAACAGGCACTCATGAACAGCACTGACGAACAGTCCGGGACGCCAGTGGCACTTCCATTGAAAGGAGCAGCATCATGACCGATCCTCTCGCAAACGCCCAGCCAGGGCCGGCGCTACAGGCAGAGCTGGTTTCGTTGAGCGGCAACACAGGGGTAAAAAAGAGAGCATTGCACCAGAAATTGCACCAGTTACGAAAAAGCCGACTTCGCAATGAGCCGGCTTTCTTGTAACTGCTTGATTTCGCAGTGAATATTTGGTGGGAAGCACAAGTTTCGAACTTGTGACCCCTGCAGTGTGAATGCAGTGCTCTACCCCTGAGCTAGCCTCCCGTTGAGTGCAAGCATTATAGCGTACGAAATGCATTTGTAAAAGGGTGATTGCCAATTTCTGTTTCAGCGTCCATGGTTGGCAACGCAACCACGCACGCTGTCCAAGACAGCCGGCAACTTCGTGTTGCCTCTATATCAGAACCACAAAGTTGTCGTTGGTTTAACTCAACACCGCATAGTAAACTCCGGGGACGCCTTTCTTTCTGTTTCTTATGAACTGCAACCGGTTTCCACCATGCGCCGCCTGATTGCCCTCCCACTGCTGTTCGGGCCCTGCGCGCACGCAGCGCAGCCCGACGTGGATTTGACGTCCCTGTCGTTTGAAGACCTGGGCCAGTTCGACGTCAGCGCCACCTCCTTGTTGCCGGCCACCTGGCTGTCGACCGCGTCGACCGTGACGGCGCGCTCGGCGCGCGACTGGGAGCGCAGCGGGGCGCGCCGCACCTACGATGCGCTGGCCGATGTGCCGGGCGTGTTCGTCATGCCGCATACCAATGGCAACCAGATGCTGGCGATCCGTGGTTATGCGCGGCTGACCTCGTTTACCGGCGTGGCGGTGACGCTCGATGGGGTGCCGCTGACCGACTTGTACCGCTCGTCGCCGCAGTACAGCATGCCGGCCATTAACCTTGGCGTGCTGGCGCAAATGCAGTTGATCCAGGGGCCGGGCTCGGCCCTGTATGGCAGCGATGCCTTCCACGGCGTGCTGGCGCTGCGCACCCATGGCGCCGATGAGTCCGGCGCGGAAGCCAGCGCCACCGCCGGCAATGGCGGCTATTACGATGTCGCGCTGCGCGGCACCATGGCGCTGGGTCCCGATGGCCACGCCAGCATGGCGTTCGCCGCCAATGGCCAGGGCGACCAGCACCGGATCGCCACGCGGCCCAATCCGGCCGGCGGCGCGCCGCTCTCGGTCGAACGGGACAATGTCTTTATGGCGCAGACGGCCGTGGTGAAAGCGTCGCTGGCGCGCATGGGCGGCTGGACCTGGCAAGGCGGGTTGTACCTGCACCGCTATGGCGCCGACAACTTCCAGGGACTGGGTTCGCGGCTGGCCGGGGCGCAGGATCTCGGCGGGGTCGATACCCGCTTCGCCATGCTGCAGGCGGGCGCCACCCGGCAAATGGGCGAGGATGCGTCGTTGGAAGTCAAGGCGTACGGCTGGTGGATCGATAATTCGCTGGCGAACCGGCTGCAATCGGGCGCCAACACCGTGCAGCGCGACCTGGCCAGCCGCCAGGACCGTGTCGGCCTGCAAGCGATTTACCGCGACAGCCTGCCGGCCTGGCGTACCGGCTGGGCGCTGGCGCTGGGCGCCGAACGCCTCAACGCACGGGACGTTCACACCACGGTGCACAGCCTGGCGGGCGCGTTGATCAGCACCTCGCCCAATGCTTCTTCCGGTTCGGTGCGTCACGTGCGCAGCGCCACCCTGGAACTGAATACGCGGCTGGCCGCCGGCTGGCGCGCCGTGTATGGCGCGCGGCTCGATGACTATTCCGATTTCGGTCGCCACACCTCGCCCCGCGCCGGCCTGATTTACCAGCCGGCCGAAGGCAGCGCCATCAAGCTGCTGTATGGGCAGGCGTTCCGCGCGCCGTCGGCGGCGGAGCGCAACGGCAACATCAATACCGTGCTGGGCAATGCCGCCCTGAAACCGGAAACCATCGATACCACCGAACTGGTGGCGCAGCACCAGCAAGGTGGCTTGCTGTGGCAGGGCAGCCTGTTCCGCTCGACGTGGAAGGAAGGGATTGCCATCGTGTTCCGCCAGGACTTGCGGATCAACCAGTTCCAGAATGTCGAGAACAACCGCGCGCATGGCGCCAGCGGCGATGTCACGTGGCGCCAGGACGGGTGGCAATTCGGGCTGGGCGTGGCGCGGGTCGACAGCCGCAATGCCGTCAGCGGCGCGCGCTACAACATCTTTCCGCGCAACTCGGCCACCGCATCGGTGGCCCATCACGTGGCGGAGGGGGCGGGGCAGATCAGCCTGGCGCAGCGCTGGATGGCGGGGTTCGACGACATTCCGAGCGGCGATATCTTCAAGCCGACCCACTTGCCGCGCTATGCACGGACCGACCTGTCCTACGTGCACCAGTATTCGAAGCCACTGTCGCTGGCATTTGTCTTGCGCAACCTGTTCAACCGCGATAACCGCTTGCCGTCCCCTTTGGGGTCGGTCGGCGGCATCCCGGATGAGCGGATCAATGCTTCGGTGCGGGCGACGCTGCGGTTTTGATCGGGACGTCGTGCATGCGGTGCCACCGGGTTCGCCATGGCGGTATGCATGCACGGTGGCTTCCGCCAAGGCGGAAACCACCCTACATGAATCCAGCCGACGTACTTTGTCAATCGTCTTCGTGGAACGCTTCTTCGCGTTTCTTGCGCAACGACGGCAACATCACCACCGCCAGCGCCGCGGCCGCCATCACCAGCATGGTGGCGCTGATCGGGCGCGTGACGAACACCATCGGGTCGCTGTGCGACAGCAGCAGTGCGCGGCGCAGGTATTCCTCCATCATCGGCCCGATGATAAAGCCCAGCAGCATCGGCGCCGGCTCCAGTTCCAGTTTCGCGCAGACATAGCCGAACAGGCCGAACAGCGCCATCAGCCAGACGTCGAACTCCGCATTGTTCAGGCTGAACACGCCGATCGCGCAAAACATCAGGATGCCCGGATACAGCAGGTGGTAGGGCACCATGATCATGCGCACCCACAGCCCGATCATCGGCAGGTTCAGGATCACCAGGAACAGGTTGCCGATCCACATCGACACGATCAGGCCCCAGAACAGCGCCGGCTGTTCCGTCATGACGGCGGGCCCCGGCTGGATGCCCTGGATGATCATGGCGCCGATCATCAGCGCCATGACCGGATTGGATGGAATGCCGAGGGTCAGCATCGGGATGAACGACGTCTGCGCGCCCGCGTTGTTGGCCGCTTCCGGCGCCGCCACGCCTTCGATGGCGCCCTTGCCGAACTGCGCGGCATTTTTCGATACCTTCTTTTCGATCGAATAGGAGGCGAACGACGCCAGCATGGCGCCGCCACCCGGCAGGATGCCCAGCGCGGAGCCGAGCACGGTGCCGCGCAAGACCGGCGCGATGATGCGCTTGAAATCGTCCTTGGTCAGCATCAGTCCCGACACTTTTTTCATGATCAGCGTGCGTGATTCATCGTGTTCCAGGTTGCGGATGATTTCACCGATGCCGAACATGCCCATGGCGACAATCACGAAGTTGATGCCGTCGGCCAGTTGCGGCAGGTCGAAGGTGAAGCGGGCCGCGCCGGAATTGACGTCGGTGCCGACCAGTCCCAGCAGCAGGCCCAGGATCACCATGCCGATGGCTTTGAGCAGCGAACCGCTGGCCAGCACCACGGACGCCACCAGGCCCAGCACCATCAGCGAAAAGTATTCGGCCGGACCGAATTCCAGGGCCAGGTCGGCCAGCGGCGGGGCAAACAGCGCCAGCAGGATGGTCGCCACCGTGCCCGCGAAGAACGAGGCCAGCGCGGCCGTCGCCAGCGCCTTGCCGGCGTGACCCTGGCGCGCCATCTGGTAGCCATCGATGGCGGTCACCACCGACGACGATTCGCCCGGCAGATTGACCAGGATCGCGGTGGTCGAGCCGCCATACTGGGCGCCGTAATAAATCCCGGACAGCATGATCAGCGCGGAAATCGGCGGCAAGCCAAAGGTCGCCGGCAGCAGCATGGCAATGGTGGCGACCGGGCCCAGGCCGGGCAGCACGCCGACGGCCGTGCCGACAAACACGCCGATCAGGCAATACAGCAAATTGGTCAGCGTAAAGGCCGTCTCGAGGCCGAGTCCGAGGTTGGTGAAAATTTCCATGTCAGCCTCCCAGCCATGGGCCAAAGATGGGCATCGGCAAGCCCAGCAGCTTGACGAACAGCAGCGCGCTGAAGGCGGCCAGTCCGGTCGCGATCAGCACGCTGGGCAGCAGCTTGAATTGCGGGCTGGCCCAGGCGCTCAGCATGACCAGCACGACAATGGCCGGCGCCAGGCCGGCGCCGCGCATCAGGAACCCGAACAGCGCCACGGCCGCCAGGATGATCAGCAGGTTTTTCATGTGGAACGCGCTGATGGCGTCGCCCGGGCGCAGCAGCGAACGGACCACGGAGGCCGCGCCGATCAGCGCCAGCATGCCGCCGAGGATGGTGGGGAAGTACGCCGGCCCCATGCGGCCGGCGGTTCCCATTTGGTAGTCCTGGCCGATCACGACGGCGGCCAGGCCAAAGAAGATGAAGATGATGCCCGCCCAAAAATCCTTGGGATGGCGAATAAAGGTCGGCACGATACTGTCTCCCCTGCGTATTTTTTATTCGATTGTGGTGCTGTGGCGCGGCGGCCGGGCCTGACAGTGACGCCCGCCGCCGCGTGCTGGTGCGACCGGCTTAGTCGGCGTAAGTGCCGGCCTTGGCGATGATCGGGCTCCAGCGGTCGACTTCCGACTTCAGGTGCGCGCGCAGCGCTTCCGGTTTGGCGCGTGCCTCGGCCACCGGTTCGGTGCCGAGGTCGGCAAAGCGCTGCTTGACGGTCGGGTCTTTCAAGGCCACCTGCAACGCGCCGGACAGGGCGTCGACGATCTGTTTCGGCGTGCCTTTCGGCGCGTACAAGCCGTGCCATACCGCCACTTCAAAGCGCGGCAGGCCCGCTTCATTGAGGGTCGGCAGATCCGGCATGTTGGCCAGGCGCGATTTGGTGGTCACGCCATACGCCTTGATCTTGCCGCCCTTGATCTGGCTGGTGGTGTTGGTGGTCTGGTCGCACATGAAGTCGACCTGGCCGCCCAACAAATCGTTCATGGCCGGACCGGTGCCTTTATAGGGCACGGTGGTCAGATCCGTTTCAATCGCGGTCATGAACAGCATGCCGCACAGGTGCGAGGCGGAACCCAGGCCGGCGTTGGCGTAGGTCACCTTGCTCTTGTTGGCTTTCACATAGGCCAGGAATTCCTTGAAATCCTTGGCGGGGAAGTCTTTGCGGGCCACCAGGGTCATCGGCACATCGGTCACCAGGCCAACCGGCTCGAAGCTGTCGAGCGCGCTATAGGTCAGCTTGCGATACAGCGCGGGGGCGGTCGAGTGGCCGATATGGTGCAGCAGCAGCGTGTAGCCGTCCGGCGCCGACTTGGCCACGCGGCCCGCGCCGATGGTGCCGCCGGCGCCGCCGACGTTTTCCACGATGATGGTTTGCTTGAGTTTGGTCCCCATGGCTTGCGCGACCAGGCGCGCAACGGTGTCGGTCGGGCCGCCGGCCGCGAAGGGCACCACCATGGTGATGGTCTTGGTCGGATAGTCCTGCGCCTGGGCCATGGCGCTGCCCAGCAGCGCCAGCACACCGGCGGTACGCAAAAGAGTGATTTTCATTGGGGTGTCTGCCTCTATCGATGTTATTGAATACGTGGCGCTATCCTCATCCACGCCCTGATACTTCTACCAAGCCCGGGCGCGTGCCGCAATTGTGGGAAACCGCAATATGCGCCATGGAATGACATGGTGCGCCACAGGCATGAGCATGGCACGTTTGTCAATTTAGTGGTGGAATTTTGCATTCCGTGCACGCCTGGCGTTACAAAATAAAAACGGGCGCATCGCTGCGCCCGTTTCAAGGAATCCTGTAACGCTTATTGCAGCAGCGACAGCACCAGCGACGACTGGCTGTTGCTCTGCTTGAGCATGGCCGTGCCGGCTTGCAGCAACATCTGGCTCGACATCATGGTCGCGCTTTCTTCCGCGAAATCGACATCCATGATGCGGCCGGAGGCGTTCTTGGTGTTGTTCACCATGTTCGACAAGTTTTGATAAACGTGGTCGAGGCGGTTGGCGGCGGCGCCCAGGGCGGAACGCACACTGGACACGGATTGAATGCCGGTATTGAGCAGCGCGATCATGCTGTTGGCGTCGGTGGCGGTGGCAATGCCGGTGCCGGTGCCGGTGCCGACCGTGCCGTCGGCGGCAAACACGTGGCCGCCGTTGGTGGCCAGCAAGTCGGAATGCATGGTGGTCAGCTGGGTCGACAAGTCCTGGGTCATGACTTCGGTCTCGGCCGACCCGATCTGGAAGTTGACGGCGGCCAGGAACTTGCTGTCGGCTTTGCTCGACAGCAGCGTGGTGCCGCCAAACGTCGTGTTGCTGACGATATTGGTCAATTCGTCGGTCAGGGCATCGTATTCCGACTGCATGGCGGCGCGGTCGACATCGGTGGCGGAGCCGTCCGCCGCCTGCGTGGCCAGGTCTTTCATGCGGATCAGGATCACCGTGGTTTCATCGAGCGCGCCGTCGGCGGTCTGGATCATGGAAATCGAATTCTGGGTATTGCGCATGGCGGTCTGCATACCGCTGGTCTGGGCACGCAGGCGCGTCGCGATTTGCAGCCCGGCAGCGTCGTCCATCGCGGAATTCACGCGGAAACCCGTACCCAGGCGGGTCATCGAGTTGGACAAACGGCTGTTGGTGCGGCTGATCGAATTTTGCGCGGACAGCGTGGCAGAGTTGGTGTGCAGACTCAGCATGTTAAAAGCTCCTGTGGGCGGTTTGTTTGGATTTCAGTGCCGTTCAATATCACAAGACGACCGTTGCTGCTGGGCCATTAAATCATCCATCATAGAAAATTTGTATTGAAAATAAAAACGCAATAGAGTAGCGGCGATTCAGCTGTGCATTCCAGATTGAGATCGTGCTGTTTGACCGGTATTCCGCGCGCCAATTCCGCTGTTCTGCCTACACTGGCGTATCACACTGCGGCGGGAGGCATGCGATGAATACGAATGACAGCGCGAACAATCGTGCCGGCAATGGCGCCACCTTGTCACCCTGGCTGGAGCATGCCGGGTTGCCGGAATTTGCGCCCCTGTCCGGCGATCTCCATACCCAGGTGTGCGTGGTCGGCGCCGGCATCGGCGGCCTGAGCACCGCCTACCTGCTGGCGCGCGAAGGCAAACACGTGGTGCTGGTCGATGCGCTGGCGATCGGCGCGGGCGAAACCGGGCGCAGCACGGCGCATTTCTTTCCGCCGGACGAGTGGTACCGCGATGTCGAGGCCGGTTATGGCGGCGAGCATGCGAAACTGGTGGCCGACAGTTTCCACCAGGCGGTCAACCTGGTGGAAGCGGTGGTCCGCAGCGAGGGGATCGATTGCGCCTTCGAACGGCTCGACGGCTACCTGTTTGCGCTGCCGGAGCACAACCTGCAGGACATGGCGCGCGAATATGAGGCGGCGCAGCGCGCCGGCGCCGACGTGGCCTTGCTGGAGCGGGCGCCGGGACTGCCGTTCGATACCGGGCCGTGCGTGCGCTACCGCAACCTGGCGCAATGCCATCCGCTGCGCTATCTCGGCGGGCTGGCCGAGGCGCTGGTGCGCCATGGCGGCCGGATTTATTGCGGCACGCGCGCCCATGCCGTGAAAGGCGACCGCGCGGTGCAGGTGGTGCATACCGAGGGCGGCGACATTTATGCCGAAGCCGTGGTGGTCGCCACCAACACGCCGTTCAACAACCGTGTCGCGGTGCACACCAAGCAGGCCGCCTATCGCACCTATGTGGTGGCGCTGCGGGTGCCGCGCGGTTCCGTGCCGCACCTGCTGCTGTGGGACACGGGCGACCCGTACTACTACGTGCGGGTGCACGCGCCGGCGGGGGCGGACCACGACTTGCTGCTGGTCGGCGGCGCCGACCACAAGGTGGGGCAGGATGATACGCCGGCACATCGTTACGAGGAACTGGAGCAATGGACCCGCGCCCGCTTTCCCATGGCGCGGCAGGTGGCCTACCGCTGGTCCGGCGAAGTCATGGAGCCGGCGGACGGCCCGGCCTACCTGGGCCGCAATCCGATGGACGATGACAATGTGTATGTCATCACCGGGGATTCGGGCAACGGCATGACCCATTGCACCATCGGCGCCATGATCATTACCGACCTCATCATGCGACGCGACAATGCCTGGGCCGACCTGTATGACCCGTCGCGCAAGGTGCTGCATGGCATGCAGGATTTTGTCGCGGAACAGGCCAACACGCTGTCGTATTACGCCGAGTGGGCGACGGGGGGCGAAGTGGACTCCGCGGCGGAAATCGCGCCGGGGCAGGGCGCCATCGTGCGGCAGGGCATGCACAAGCTGGCGGTCTACCGCGATGCCGGCGGCGGCTTGCATGCGCTCAACGCGCGCTGCACCCACCTGGGCTGCGTGGTGCACTGGAATGCCGGGGAATGCAGCTGGGATTGCCCGTGCCATGGTTCGCGCTTCGATACCCGGGGGACGGTCCTGCACGGCCCCGCCGCGTCGGCGCTGCCCGCCGCCACCCTGCAAGACATGGCGGGCTTGCCGCCGGCCGGGCCCGGTGACGCGGAGCGTGCGCGGCGCTGAAGGGCGGCACCAAGTGCTGTAACCCTGGAAACAAAATGTAATTGTTGCCGTTGCCGGCAAGGGGGCTGATTAAGATCAATTCATCCCATTGATTTTTCCGGAGGCACGCCGTGAGTTACAGCACCCTGAACCAGTATGCTGGCTTGACCAATTTTGAAATGACGACCGCGCCGCGCCTGCCCCTGTCGGTTTATTACCCCGGCAATGGCGTGACGTCGGTGTTTGATTATGCGGCGCTGTACCAGGCCGATTATGCGGGCGCATCGAACCACGCCGTGTTCAGCTGGCAGGGCCAGGCCGGCGCCGTGTATTCGATCACCGCCGGCAGCTATCTCGACCCGAAACTGTTGCTGGTGTTCGATGATTTTGGCAAAGCGATTGCCGAAGACGATGGCGGCGGCGTGTTTGGCAGCGACCATGTCAGCTTTGTCGCGCCATATTCCGGCACCTATTACGTCGATGCCTCGTGGGTGCAGGGCAGTCGCGGCGGCGAGCAGAAAGTGTCGCTGGGGATCCTGGAAGACCTGGGCAGCGGCAAGGTGGCCGTGACCGGCGGCACACCGCGTGGCGAACAGCTCAACGGCGGCACGGGCGACGACGACATGTATGGCATGAGCGGCGATGACTCGCTGTATGGCGGCAAGGGCAACGATTTCCTGGATGGCGGCTGGGGCACGGATTCCGCGTATTACCTGGGCAACCGCGGTGACTACACGGTGGCCAAGGATGGCGACGGCTTCCGCGTGACGGATAAAGCCGGCGCCGAAGGCAGTGACTTGCTGGTCAATGTGGAACGGCTCGATTTCGGCGACGTCGATCTTGCGCTCGATATCGATGGCGCCGGCGGCCAGGCGTACCGGTTGTACCAGGCCGCCTTCAACCGCACCCCGGACCAGTCCGGGCTGGGCTACTGGATTGCGCAACTGGACCGAGGCGCCAGCCTTTCCCAGGTGTCGCAGGCCTTCGTGACTTCCGCTGAATTCACCGTGCGGTATGGCCAGAACCCGACCAATGCCAGCATCGTCAACAACCTGTACTGGAACGTGCTGCACCGCGCACCGGAACAGGCCGGCTTCGATTACTGGCTCGACGTGCTCAACGGCCGGCGCGATACACTGGCCAATGTGCTGGCCGAGTTCAGCGAGAGCAGGGAAAACTATGCGAACCTGGTCGGGGTCATGAGCAATGGCGTGGAATTCCAGCCTTGGGGCTGAGGTGGCGTGATCCAGGTGGCGTGATACAAGTAGTGTGATTCAGCGAGGGCCGGCGTCAAGCCGGCCCTCGTCATTGGTGGAGATCAGTGGAGCGGGCGGTTGCGCAGCCAGTCGGTGCTCCAGCCGGTCTGGGTTTGCTCGCCAGAAAAGTCATAGACGCAAAAGACCCGTTCATCGAATGCGGCCACCAGCACAAAATCGCTGCCTTCGAAATCGGGTTGCATCATCAGGTTCAAATAAGCTTCGTCCGCCATTGCCAGATCCGACGTTGTGGTCTCCGTCCACGCCAGCCGTTCGCCGGTCATGGTGCGGACATAGATATGAAAATGTTCTTGTTGCTGCATAGCTATTCACCAGGTTAAGGAGGGCAGTCCTCCATCGTAAGCGTTCTGACGCGCGTCGAAAAGGCTTGATTCAATCGTGTGCCGCTCTTTTTTGCACAATTGCGCGGTTTTTTTGCATTCTGTGGCAATAGTTGTACGTTACGCGGGAGAATAGATTCAAGGCCATTAATAATGTGGTTTCGGAAAGGTTATGCCGTTGACTATTCGCCGCACGGATAAGCATATTTGAAATAATTCTATGGAGCATACGGCCCCCTTCGTACAATGCGAAGATTGCTCCAATTCAAATCACTATGGACCCGATGCAGCCTTCCCATGTCAAGCCAGCGGCGGTCGGCTTCTGGCAAGCCTTCGCTTTCTGGCTGAAGCTGGGCTTTATCAGTTTCGGCGGCCCGGCCGGGCAAATCGCCCTCATGCACCAGGAACTGGTGGAAAACCGCCGCTGGATTTCCGAGCGGCGATTCCTGCACGCGCTCAATTACTGCATGGTGTTGCCGGGGCCGGAAGCGCAGCAGCTGGCCACCTATATCGGCTGGCTGATGCACCGCACCCCGGGCGGCATCGTGGCCGGCGCGTTGTTCGTGCTGCCGTCGCTGCTGATCCTGGTCGCCTTGTCGTGGATTTATATCGCGTTTGGCGAGCTGTCCGTGGTGGCGGGGCTGTTTTATGGCATCAAGCCCGCCGTCACCGCCATCGTGGTGCAGGCGGCGCACCGCATCGGTTCGCGCGCGCTGAAAAACAATGCGCTGTGGGCGATTGCCGCCGCGTCGTTCACGGCGATCTTTGCGTTCGATGTGCCATTCCCGCTGATTGTGCTGGCGGCCGCGCTGGCGGGCCACATCGGCGGGCGCCTGGCGCCCGCCACGTTTGCCGTTGGCGGCGGTGGCGGCCATCATGGCGCCGGCCCGTCGCATGGCGCGGCGCTGATCGATGACACGACGCCGCCGCCCGCCCATGCGCGCTTCCGCTGGCGCACGCTGGCGCTGGTCATCGTGGCCGGCGCGGCGCTGTGGGCCTTGCCGATGGGCGTCCTGACCGCCATCGTCGGCTGGGACCATACGCTGACCCAGATGAGCTGGTTTTTCACCAAGGCGGCGCTGCTGACCTTTGGCGGCGCCTATGCCGTGCTGCCCTATGTGTACCAGGGCGCGGTCGAACACTATGGCTGGCTGACCCCGCGCCAGATGATCGACGGGCTGGCGCTGGGCGAAACCACGCCGGGACCGCTGATCATGGTGGTGGCGTTCGTGGGCTTTGTGGGCGGCTACGTCAAGGCCGTGTTCGGGCCGGACGCGCCCTTCCTGGCCGGGGCGGTGGCCGCCGCGCTGGTCACGTGGTTCACCTTCCTGCCATCGTTCCTGTTCATCCTGGGCGGCGGCCCGCTGGTGGAATCGACCCATGGCGAGCTGCGGTTCACGGCGCCGCTGACCGCGATTACCGCCGCCGTGGTGGGCGTGATCCTGAACCTGGCCCTGTTCTTCGGCTACCACGTGCTGTGGCCGGAAGGGTTCCATGGGCGCTTCGACCCGGGATCGGCCGTGATTGCCGCCGTGGCCGCCGTGGCGCTGCTGCGCTATAAACGCAACGTGATCCAGGTGATCGCGGCGTGCGCGGTGGCCGGGCTGCTCATCAAGCTGGCGGCGGGCGGGTAGGGTGTTGTCACGGATCCCCTACATTAAACCATGGCAATGCCCGATACCGTGACGGCGCCGGGAGCGCGATACTGTTGTTCATCGAGGACGTGTAACGCACGCCGCAAAGGAGCAACAAATGACTACCGTGATCCCCATCGCCAGCGCCAACTCGTCAAGCCCGGCACCGGCTTCCTCCGCCAAATCGGGCAAGGTCAATTGCACGCTGTGCAGCTTTAACCGCTTTTGCCTGCCGCAAGGCTTGGCCGACAGCGACGTGGCGCGGCTGGACCAGATCATTGCCCGCCGCCGCCGCGTGACCCGCGATGAACAATTGTTCAGCATGGGCGCGTCGTTCGGCAGCCTGTACGCGGTGCGCCTGGGCCACTTCAAGACGGCGCAAGTCAATATCCACGGCGAGCAGCAGGTGACGGGCTTCCACATGGCGGGCGACTTGCTGGGCATGGATGCGATCGGTTCAAGCCTGCACAACTGCAGCGCCACCGCGCTGGAAGACAGTGAGGTCTGTGAAATCCCGTTCAACCGCCTGCAGGAACTGGCGATGCAGACGCCCACCTTGATGCAGCAGTTCCACCGCGTGCTGGGCCGCGAAATCCAGCGTGAACAAGCGATCATGCTGTTCCGCGGCAGCATGCGCGCCGACCAGCGCATGGCGCTGTTCCTGCTGAACATGGGCGCGCGCTACGCGGCGCGCGGTTATTCGGCGGCCAGCTACCAGTTGCGCATGTCGCGCGAAGATATCGGCGGCTACCTGGGCCTGACGATCGAAAGCGTCAGCCGCCTGCTGGCCCGCTTCCGCAAGCACGGCTGGATCAAGCTCGATAACCGCGATATCCGCCTCAATGACCGCGACAGCCTGGAAGCCCTGTCGACCGGACGGGAACCGGGAGCGGGCAGCGCCATTGCCGCCGAGGCTTGCGCCGCCTGAAGGGATGCCATGCAAGTTGAATCCGTCACGCCGCCGGCGCCACCGGGCCCGGCGCACGTCAGTTGCTCCCGATGCACGATGGGCGGCCTGTGCATGGCCGGCGGTTTGCGGCCCTGCGAGATGGCGCGGCTGGAAACCATCGTGGGCGGACGCCGCACCTTGATGCGGGGCGAATACCTGCACCGCGCGGGCGATGCCTTTGTCAAACTGTTCGCCATCCACAGCGGCCACCTGAAAACCCTGCGCCATGCGCATGGCGATTGCCAGGTCACGGGATTTCCCATGGAAGGGGAACTGCTGGGACTCGATGCGATCGCCGATGGACGCCATGACAGCGACGCCGTGGCGCTCGAACCCTGCGAAATCTGTGAAATTCCGTTTGACCGGTTGCGTGAGTTGCTCGTTGCGGTGCCGTCGCTGATGGACCAGTTCCACCGGGCGCTGAGCCGCGAGATCCAGCGCCAGCAGGCAGCGTTGTTCCTGATGGGGAACGCGCGCGCCGAACAGCGCCTGGCGCTGTTCCTGGTCGGGCTGCGGGCGCGCTACGCGGCGCGCGGCGCGCCGTCGGCGCAGATCCAGCTGCGCATGTCGCGCGACGACATCGGCGCCTACCTGGGCTTGACGATGGAGTGCGTGTGCCGCCTGCTGGCGCGTTTCCGCAAGGCCGGCTGGATTACGCTGACGGGCCGGCGCCTGACCATCGTCGACGGGCCGCGCCTGGCGGCGCTGGCCGAAGGCGTCTGCCAGGAGCCGCTGCCATAGACCAACAGGCCGGGCCGGCATCCCGGCGCCGCACAGGTGCACTTAACCCGGCACGCCCTCCCGTGCTATCCTGCGCAAAAAAGCATAACGGTACGCTGATACAAGGGAGGGCGGTTGGATAACTTTGTCATGGAAGGACGGAACCTGGAGTGGCTGCTGGCCGCCGCCAGCGATGCCATGCTGATCGCCGACCACGGCGGTCACATCGTGCTGGCCAATCCCGCCTTGTGCCGCCTGTTCGGCTATGAACCCGGCGCGCTGCAGGGACAAGCGGTGGAAGCGCTGGTGCCGGCGCGCTTGCGCGCCACCCATGCCGGCCTGCGCAGCGGGTTCAGCGCGCACCCGCGTGCGCGCGCCATGGGCGCCGGGGCCGAACTGTCCGGCGTGCACCGCGACGGGCGCGAATTCCCGGTCGAGGTCAGCCTGTCGCCGCTGAGCGCGGATCCGCCGCTGGTGCTGGCCATCGTGCACGACATCACGGCCCGCAAGCAGGCCGAAGCCGCCTTGCAGGAAAGTGAAGCGCGCATGCGCGCGGTGTTCGACTCGGTGGCCGACGCCATCATCACCATCGACGAATATGGCGCCATCGAGCGCCTCAATCCCGCCGCGCAGACCTTGTTCGGCTATGCGGAAGCGGAAGCCGCGGGGCACAACGTATCGATGCTGATGCCGCCCGCCCACCGCGACCGCCACGATGGCTACCTGGCGCATTACCGCGCCACGGGCGAGCGCAAGATCATCGGCATCGGACGTGAAGTGGAAGGGCGGCGCAAGGATGGCGCGATTTTCCCGATCGAACTGACGGTGACGGAAATGTGGCTCGGCACGCGCCGCATGTTTACCGGCGTGGTGCGCGATATTTCACAGCGCAAGGAAGCCGAGCGCGAGAACCGCCAATTGTTGCAGGAACTGACCAGCGCCAACGAGGAATTGACCAATTTTGCCTATGTCGTGTCGCACGATTTGAAAGCGCCGCTGCGCGGCATCGGCTCGCTGGCCGACTGGCTGGCCACCGATTATGCCCGGCACTTCAACGAGGAGGGCCGCGAGCACATGCGCCTCCTGATCAACCGCGTCCACCGCATGGGCGCGCTGATAGACGGCATCCTGCAGTATTCGCGGGTCGGCCGCGTCAAGGAAGCGCGGGCGGCGGTGGACTTGAACCGCATGCTGGCCGACGTGGTGGATTTGCTGGCGCCGCCGGCGCACATCACGGTGGCGGTGCAGCCGGACATGCCGACCCTGGTGATGGAGCCGACCCGGCTGCAGCAAGTGTTCCATAACCTGATCTCGAACGCGATCAAGTACATGGACAAGCCGGCCGGCCATATTGCGGTGGGCTGGACCGAACAGGACGGCGAATGGCGCTTTACCGTGGCCGACAATGGCCCCGGGATCGAAGCGCGCCACTTTGAACGGATCTTCCAGCTGTTCCAGACCCTGGCGCCGCGCGACCGCGTGGAAAGCACGGGGGTCGGGCTGGCGCTGGTGAAAAAAATCGTGGAAATGTACCAGGGGCGGGTCGGCGTCGAGTCGGTGACGGGCCAGGGCAGCACCTTCTGGTTTACCTTGCCGGCCGGTATGCGGCAGTCGCAACCTCAGGAAACCCGGGAAACCGAATGAAAGTAGCCAACAAACCGATCTTGCTGGTCGAAGACGACCAGGTCGATATCATGACCATCCTTCGCGCGTTGAAGGAAATCCATGTCTGCAACCCGGTGGTCAGCATGGAAAACGGCGAAGCCGCGCTGGACTGGCTGTCGCGGGCGGGGGCCGACTTGCCGTGCATTATCCTGCTGGACCTGAACATGCCGATCATGAACGGCATCGAATTCCTGCGGCTGGTGAAGCAGGATGAACGGTTGCGCCGCATTCCCGTGGTGGTGCTGACCACGTCCGAGGAGCAGGAAGACAAGGTGCGCAGCTTCGACCTCGGGGTGGCGGGCTACATGGCCAAGCCGGTCGATTACCGCCGCTTCGTGGAAATCGTGCGCTCGATCGACATGTACTGGACCTTGAGTGAAATGCCCTGAATGAAATGCACTGAGGGAAATCCGATGGAGCACCCCGCATTGAATGTGCTGATCGTCGAAGATGACGTGGTCGACCGCATGGCGTGCCGCCGCACGTTTGCCGCGGCGCAGGAAGCGGCCTTTACGCTGGTGGAAGCGGACAGCGGGCAACACGGCCTGACGCTCGCGCGGCAAGGCCAGGTGGATTGCGTCCTGCTCGACTATGGCTTGCCCGACATGAGCGGGCTGGAATTCCTGACGCAGCTGCCGCCGTCGGGGCCGCCGGTCATGATGCTGACCGGCGCCGACAGCGCGATGGTGGCGGCCGAAGCCATGCGGCGCGGCGCGCGCGATTACCTAGTCAAGGATGGCGAAGGGCGCTACCTGGCGCAATTGCCCGCCGCCATTCTGCGCATGTTGCGCGAACAGCGGCTGCTCGATGGCAAGCAGCGGGCGGAAGCGGAATTGCGCAAGCTGGCGGCGCACCAGGAAAGTATCCGCGAAGATGAGCGCAAGCGCATTGCCCAGGAAATCCACGATGAACTCGGTGGCTTGCTGACGGGGATCAAAGCCTATATCGGCGTGGCCATCGAGCGGGCCGGCGGCAGTGCCGATCCGCTGCTGGCGGAAGCGGCCGGCCTGGCGCAGGATGCGATCGCCACCGTGCGGCGCGTGATTACCGATTTGCGGCCCAGCGTGTTGGACCAGCTGGGCTTGTGGGCGGCGCTGGAATGGCATACGGAACAGGTGGCGCAGCGTTCAGGCCTGCGCTGCGCCTGCCGCATCGAACCCGACGCGGCCGAGCTGGAAATGGATGCGGGCCGCAGCACCATGCTGTTCCGCGTGGTGCAGGAAGGATTGACCAACGTGGTGCGCCATGCGCGCGCCGCGTCGGTGCTGGTCGATGCGTGGCGTGACGGTGGCAGCCTCCTGATCACCGTGGTCGATGATGGCATCGGAATCACAGAAGAACGGCTGCGCAATGGCGCATCGTGGGGGATTATCGGTATGCAGGAACGGGTGCGCCATTTTGGCGGTGAATTGCGGATTACGCCGGGCGAGGCGGGCGGCACGCTATTACGTGTGCAGTTGCCGCTGGAGGCCAATTCATGAACACGATCCGCGTCTTGCTGGTTGATGACCACGCGATTGCCCGCAACGGCGTGCGCCTGATGCTGGGCACGGCCGAAGGCATCGAGGTGGGCGGCGAAGCGTGCAATGCCACCGAGGCGCTGCAGCGCCTGGGCGAACAGGAATATGACGTGGCGCTGGTCGATATCCAGATGCCGGGCAAGAATGGGCTGGATTTATTGCGCCAGTTGCGCACCGATTATCCGCGCATGGCGGTGCTGATGCTGAGCACCTATTCGGAAGACATCTACGCGGTGCGCGCGTTGAAAGGCGGGGCGGCGGGCTATCTCACCAAGGACACGCCGACCTCGACCCTGGTGGAAGCCGTGCGCAAGGCCGCCAATGGCGGCAAGCACGTCAGCCCGGCGCTGCTGGAAAAACTCGCCAGCCTGGTCGGCGGCGGCGCCGCGCAGGGCGTGGAAGCGCTGTCGAACCGTGAGCTGGAAGTGTTTAAATTGATCGCCGCCGGCGAATCGCTGGTGAAAATCGGCGAAACCCTGCACCTGAGCCCCAACACCGTGACCACCTACCGCAGCCGCATCCTGGAAAAGATGGGCATGGCCAGCAACGCCGACCTGACGCGGTACGCGATCGAGCACGGACTGATTTGAGGTCCGCCGGCCATGCGCCGGCACGTCACATGTCGGCGCGCGCATAGAAACTGTTGAACCGTTGATGCCTAGGCGTTCAGCCGGCGCAAGCTGTGTACCCCCTGCACGATCCAGCTGTAGCCGCTGACCAGCACGATCCCGGCCAGCACCAGCAGGGCGCCCAGAATGAAATTGGGTTCGATGTGTTCATCGAGCAGGTAGCCACCCAGCCCCACGGCAAACAGCGGGGTCAGGAAGGAAAACACGCCCAGGCGCGAGGCCAGGTAGCGCCGCAGCATGGCGAACCAGGCCAGGTAGCTGGCAAACGACGCCACCACCGCCTGGAACGTCAGGCTACCCAGCGCCAGCGGCGTGGCGGTAAACGTCAACTGCCCCAATGCGGCGGCGGCCGGCAGCAGCAGGACCGGGGCGGCCACCAGCTGGTACAGCAGGGTTTCCGTGGCGGGGGCGGACGACAACTTCGAGCAGCGGATCACCACCGTGGTGGCGCCCCAGGCGGCGCCGGCCGCCACGCACATCAAGTCGCCGGCCAGCATGTTGGCCACGTCGCGCGCCGGGCCCTGGCGGCCGATGAAGGTGACGGCGATGCCGATAAAGGCCAGCGCAATGCCGATCCACTGGCCCGGCGCCAGGCGCTCGGACGGCAGTTTCCAGTGCAGGCCCAGTGCCGCGAAGATCGGGCCGGTATACAGCAGCACCACCGTGTGGCCGGCCGTGGTGTGGCGCAGCGCTTCGCCGACCAGCAGGTATTCCAGCGCAAACAGGAAACCCGCCATCAGGCCGGGACGCAAGCCGCCGTCCGTGAATTTGTCACGGCGCCACCACATCAGCATGGCCACCAGCACGGCGGCCAGCCCTGAGCGCAGCGAGATTTGCAGCAGCGGCGACACGTCCGGCGCCGTGGCTTTCAGCGCAATTTGCTGCAAGCTCCAGGTCAGGCACAGCAGCGCCATCATGCCAATGGCTTGCCCATCCAGTGTTTTGCGCGTGTCCACGGCGATTCCTTCATCAATAAACTAAGATCCATTATGCGCCTGGCAGCTTTGCTTGATATAGTTCAAAACTGACAGAACATAGCGTCAGCCCGCCAGCCACAGGTTTTCAGGAACAGCAATATGGCCACCCCGCCCCGTCACGTCCGGATGCCGCCGTTTACCGACACCCTGCCAGCGCCGATTTACTTCCGCGCGGTCCAGGTGCCGGCCGACACGATTTATCCCTGGCATTGCCACCAGTGGGGCGAATTCGTGTATTCGTTCAGCGGCGTGATGGAAGTCAAACTGGCCGGCAGCCATTACCTGGCGCCGCCGCAATATGGCGTCTGGCTGCCGCCCCGGGTCGAGCATATCGGCCAGAACCGGCTGGCGGCGGAACACAGTTCGCTGTATGTCGCGCAGGACTTGTGCGGCGCCTTACCAAAGGTGACCTGCGCGCTGGCGGTCAGTCCGCTGGTGCGCGCCATCCTCGAACAGTTGCGCCGGCATCCGCCCGCCAGTCCGCCTGACGCCAGCGATGAGCGCCTGCTGCGGGTGCTGGTCGATCAACTGGCCGGCGCGCAATGCGTCGGCAGTTATTTGCCGATGTCGGACGACCCGCTGCTGGCGCCGGTGCTGGCCATGCTGGAAGCCGATCCCGCCGACAACCGCTCGCTGGCGCAACTGGCGCAAGCGGCCCACACCACCGAGCGCACCCTGATGCGGCGCTGCCAGCGCGAGCTGGGCATGACCCTGGCCGACTGGCGCCAGCGCTTGCGCGTGGTGCGCGCCATGGCGCTGCTGGAAGCGGGGCGGACGGTGGAAGCGGTGGCGCTGGACCTCGGTTATGCCAGCGCGTCGGCCTTTATTGCCATGTTCCGCCGCCTCACCCATGAAACCCCGGACGAATACCGCAAGCGCGCCGGATCCACAGGAACAATCACAGGAAAAACCACAGGGCGATCCCATGCACATCCTTGACGCGGCCGGCACGGCCGAATCACTGCCATATTCCCTGCTGGTGCCGGCCGTGGCGCGCGCGGCCATCGGCCTGGCCCGTGGCGACATTGACGCGCCCGAGCGCAAGGTCGTCACCATCGACGCCGATGCCGTGCTGCTGTGCATGCCGGCAGTGGCGCCGGACATCAGCGTGACCAAGCTTATCACCGTGCATGGCAAGAATGCGCGGCATGGCTTGCCGGCGATCCAGGGGGAAGTCATCGTGTTCGATACCGCCACCGGGCGGCGGCTGGCGCTGCTCGACGGGCCGACCGTGACGGCCCGGCGCACGGCGGCCATGACCTTGCTGGGCATCGAGACCCTGGCGCCACGGCGCCCCGCCTCGGCGCTGTTGATCGGCACGGGCGCGCAGGCGCTGGCCCATGCGCAAGCCCTGGCGGATTATTTTGGCGTGCGCGAATTCCACATTGCCGGGACCTCGGTGGCCAGGGCGGCAACGTTTGCCGCATCGTTATTGGCGGCGTTGCAGGCGCGCGATTCGGGTGTGACCGTGCAAGCCTGCGCCGGGCAGGCCCTGGCGGAGCGGGCGCTGCGGGCCGATGTGGTGATCGCCCTGACCACGTCCACCGTGCCGGTGATTCCATCGATGCTGCCGGACGCGACGCTGGCCATTGGTGTCGGCGCGTTCAAGCGCCACATGGCGGAATTCCCGCCGGCGCTGCTGCACGCGCGCGACATCGTGGTGGACGACGTCGGCGGCGCGCGCCATGAAGCGGGGGATTTGATACAGGCCGGTGTGGACTGGGCCGGTGTGCGCTCGCTGGGCGACATCCTGTCCGGCGCCGCGCCACGGCCGGCCAGGACACCGGTGTTCAAGACGGTCGGGCAGGCGGCGTGGGATTTGGCGGCGGCGCGGGTGGCCATCAGCCGCTGACGCGGCCGCGCAACGGTCGGTTCGCCTGCCGCCGCGGCCTCACTCCCGCACAAAAATCTTTTGCAACAAGCCCAGCAACTGCGCCCGTTCCTGCTCGCTCAGCATCGCCGTGGCTTCCGCTTCCAGTTCCCCGGTGGTCTGTTCCGATTGCGTGCACAGCGCCGTGCCCTGTTCCGTCAGGATCAGGGTCTGCGAGCGCTTGTCCAGCGGATTGCGCTGGCGCAGCACCAGGCCGCGTGCTTCCAGTTTGTCCAGCATGATCGCCAGGTTCGGCGGCGAGACATTGACCGCCGCCGACAGCCGTTTTTGCGTGATGTTGGGATTGGCCTTCAACAGGCTCAGCACGGAAAACTCCGCCGGCTTCAGGTTGTATTGCGCCATGCGCTGTTCGAACAGCGGCACGATGGTGAGATAGGCGCGGCGGCAATTGTAGCCAACCAGGCTGAGCAGGTGATCCTGTTTCAGCGGCTGCTCAGCCGCTTCCTGCACGGCGTCAATGAGTGCTTTATGTTTCCTGGTGGGCATGGCAAAAACTCTGCTTTTGGTTAGCGCCGCATTATACGGCTAAATAGTTATATCTTAGAAGTACCTATTGTGCCATGCGCCGGCGGGTTGACGGCTACGCTTCCCCGGGCGATGTTTGTTGCCGGAAATCCTTGGGCGTCACGCCGATGCGTTTCTTGAACAGGCGGCTGAAATACGCCGGGTCCTGGAATCCCAGTTCATAGGCGATGCTGGCAACGGGCGAGGGCGCATAGGTCAGCTTGCGGCAGGCTTCCAGCATCAGCCGGTCCTGGGCGATATCGAAGGCGGTCCGCCCCGCAACTTTCAGGCACAGGCGGTTCAGCCGCACCGGTGAAATGTGCAGGGCGTCCGCATACTGGCCCACTTGCCATTGGTCCCGGTAGCGCTGTTCGACCTGGGCGCGGAAGCGGCTGAACAATTCAAAGTCGCCCCGGCCCGACTGGTGTGCGGACTGCTGTTCCGCCTGCGCCCGCGTCAACAGCACCAGCACGCTGCACGCCAGCCATTCCAGCAAGTGCGTGTGGCCATAGTGGGGCCAGGCCGCTTCCGCCATCAGGCTGTCGAGCAGCGATGTGATGCGCGCATGGAGGTCGGGCATGTGCTCCAGCGACAGCGCCAGCGGCTGGATGAACAGCGGCGCGAACAAGTCGCCCCGGTCGCGGCCGGCGGAATAGACCAGTTGTTCATCGATGGTCAGCACATAACCCTGCGCTTCCTCGGAAAAGTCGAAACCGTGTTCCAGCGACGGGTGGATGGTGATGACGGCGGGGCCGGCGCGCTCCCGCACGGCTTCGCCGACTTCGGCGCGGACCTGTCCTTCCATTAAAAAAAGTACCTGAAACAGCCCCTTGTGCGTGTGGCGACCGATGTGCCAGTCGTGCTGGCGGCTGCGCGCCTGGATGGTTTCAATATGCACCAGTTCGGCGCCGTCGGCCCGCTGTTGCTCGCCGTACAGGGCGAACTGGGGAACCTCAGGCGGGGGCGGGGACGGCTTGCGGGCCATGGGCGGCGACCTTGCGGAGAAATGGAAGACGTCAAAATAGTACAAGTAATTTGCGAAACCATCCATTCTTTTCGGGCCCGCGGGGCTCTACGATAGAGCCATCAAAAACAGTCATACACCAAGGAGATCGTCATGCGCACCCAAGTCGCCATCATCGGCGCCGGCCCGGCCGGCCTGCTGCTGTCCCACCTGCTGCATTTGCAGGGGATCGAGTCCATCGTGTTGGAATCGCGTTCCCGCGCAGAGATCGAAGCGACCATCCGCGCCGGCGTGCTGGAACAGGGCAGCATGGATATCCTGCTGGACGCCGGTGTCGGCGAACGCATGAAAAAGGAAGGCGCGCTGCACCACGGCTTTGACCTGCAATTCGATGGCCGCCGCCACCGCATCGACTTGACGGGGCTGACGGGCAAGGCCATCACGGTCTACCCGCAGCACGAAGTCATCAAGGACCTGGTGGCGGCCCGCGTCGCGGCCGATGGCCAGCTGTTGTTCGAGGTCACCGATGTGGTCCCGGCCGGGATCGATGGCGTCCAGCCGTTCGTCACGTTCACGCACAACGGCGAAGCGCGCCGCATCGACGCGGACTTTATCATCGGCTGCGACGGTTTTCACGGCGTGTCGCGCCCGGCCATGCCGGCGGCGGGCCGCGAAGATTGCCAGCGGATTTACCCGTTCGGCTGGTTCGGCATCCTGGTGGAATCCGCCCCGTCGTCCGACGAGCTGATCTATGCGCAGCACGAGCGCGGTTTTGCGCTGGTCAGTACCCGCACCCCGACCGTGCAGCGCCTGTACTTCCAGTGCGACCCGGCCGATAAGGTCGAGCACTGGTCCGATGACCGCATCTGGGCCGAATTGCATGCGCGCCTGGAACGCAACGACGGCTGGCAGGTCAGGGAAGGGAAGATTTTCCAGAAGGGTATTATCGGCATGCGCAGCTTTGTCTCGACGCCGATGCAGTCGGGCCGGCTGTTCCTGGCCGGCGACTCGGCGCACATCGTGCCGCCCACCGGCGCCAAGGGCATGAACCTGGCGATTTCCGATGTGCGCCTGCTGTCGCGCGGGCTGGAACAGTTTTACCGGCGGGACCAGCAGGACTTGCTGCAATCGTATACGGCCGACGCCCTGAAACGGATCTGGCGCGCCGAGTATTTCTCGTGGTGGATGACGCGCCTGATGCACACGTTCGCCGACGCCACGCCGTTCGAACGCCAGATGCAGCGCGCGGAACTGGACAACATCGTGGCGTCGCGCCAGCTGGCGACGGCGTTGGCGGAGAACTACGTGGGTGCGTTCTAGGGCACCGTGACGCATGCATGGCAGCTTCCGCTGCGCGGAAACTGCCCTACGCGGTACGAGCTTGGGGATGGCGGAAGCCACCATGCCGGCATGGCGACGCGGCCCGCTTCAGTGGCCCGAGTGCGCGCCCCCGGATGGCTTCCTCACCGTCACCTCCACCTCATGCCGGTGCGGATGATGCGGCCTGGCCAGCGCCTTGCCCGCATCCCGGCTGCGCACCGGTTCCGCCAGCTCCCCGGTCCACTCATACGCGACCGACCCCTTGGGATGCTGGTACCACCCCGGGTCCGTGTAATCGCCCCGTTTCTGGTCCTTGCGCACCTTCATGACCGTAAACATGCCGCCCATCTCCACGCCGCCAAACGGCCCTTCGCCCGTCATCATCGGCAAGGTGTTTTCCGGCAGCGGCATTTCCATGCCTCCCATCGAACCACCCTTGTCGCCCATCACCATATAGCCGGGCACGATCTGGTTGATCTTTTCCGCGATGCCGCTGTGGTCCACGCCGATCAGGTTCGGCACGTCGTGGCCCATGGCGTTCATGGTGTGGTGCGACTTGTGGCAGTGGAACGCCCAGTCGCCCGGTTCGTTGGCAATGAACTCGATCGCCCGCATCTGGCCCACCGCGACATCGGTCGTGACTTCCGGCCAGCGCGCCGACGGCGGCACCCAGCCGCCATCGGTGCCGGCCACCACGAACTCGTGGCCGTGGATATGGATCGGGTGGTTGGTCATGGTCAAATTGCCGACGCGGATGCGGACCTTGTCGTTCTGGCGCACGTTCAGCGATTCAATCCCGGGGAAGACGCGGCTGTTGAAGGTCCACAGGTTAAAGTCCAGCATGGTGTTGGGCTTCGGCGTGTAGCTGCCCGGTTCGATGTCGTAGGCGTTCAGCAGGAACACGAAATCGCGGTCCACTTCAAATAATGCCGGATGCTTGGGGTGCGTGACCCAGAACCCCATCATGCCCATCGCCATCTGCGTCATTTCATCGGCGTGCGGATGGTACATGAAGGTGCCGGGGCGGCGCGCGATGAATTCATAGACAAACGTCTTACCCGGCGCGATGGCCGGCTGCGTCAGGCCCGTCACGCCGTCCATGCCGTTGGGCAGGCGCTGGCCGTGCCAGTGGATGCTGGTGATTTCCGGCAGTTTATTGGTGACGAAGATGCGCACCCGGTCGCCTTCCACCACCTCGATCGTCGGGCCCGGCGACTGGCCGTTGTAGCCCCACAGGTTGGCTTTCATGCCGGGCGCCAGTTCGCGCACCACGGGTTCGGCCACCAGGTGGAATTCCTTGACGCCGTTGTTCATGCGCCAGGGCAGCGACCAGCCGTTCAGGGTGACGACCGGGTTGTAGGGACGGCCGTTGGGCGGCGGTGGCGGCACGTGGGTGTCCGCGTTGGCCATGGTGGGCGCTTCCGGCAGGGTGGCGGCGCCGGCCCTGGTGACGGCGGCGGCGGTGACGGCCGTGGCGCCGGTGTGAAGGAGGAAGTTGCGGCGTGTGGTCATTGCTGGGCTCCCGCGCCGTGCTGCGCGGCCTGTAATTGGGTTTCCGCGATCCAGAAATCGCGCTGGGCGTCGATCGATTCGTTGACGCTGTTCAGTTGTTCGCGGGCGTCGGCCAGCAACTCGAACACCGAGGCCAGCATGCCGTTGTAGCGCAACAGCACTTCATCGGAAATGATCTTGCGTTGCGGCACAACGTGGTCGCGGTAGTGGCGGGCGATGTCGTAGGCCGTGCGGTAGCCGGAATAGGCCAGCCGCACGTCGGAACGGGCCTGCAGCGCCGCCGCCGTGGTGCGGTGCACGGCTTGCTGGTATTGCGCCTCGGCGCGGGCGACCCTGGCGCCGCCCCAGTCGAACAGCGGCAATTCCAGCGAGACTTCATAGCCGTTCCGGCGCGGCGAACCGGTGGCGCTCTGGTTGGCGTAGCCGGCGTCGAACACATTGATAAAGCGGGTGGCGTGGGTCAATCCCAGGTCGGCCGCCGCCGCTTCGGCATCGCGCCGCGCGGCCAGCACGTCGAGGCGGCGTTCCAGCGCCGTGCGTTCGGCGTGTTGCGGTTCCTGCGCCGTTGCCGGCAAGTCCGGCAACCGTTCCGGCAACCGCAGGGTGTCGCCGCGCTCCAGGCCCAGCAGGCGCGCCAGGTGTTCGCGGGCGGCCAGCGCTTCATGGCCGGTGCGGGCCTGGCGCGTGATGGCGTCATCGTAAAAGGCGCGTTCGCGGGCCTGGTCCAGGCGGCTCCAGTTGCCGCTCTTGCGCATGCGGTCGGCCAGCAGCGCGCCGGCTTCGGCGGCGTCGCGCACTTGCCCGGCAAAGGCGGCGCTTTGCGCGGCGGCCACGGCGGTGAACCAGGCGCGGCGGGTGTCGTGGGCCAGTTGCACGGCGTGCCCGGCGGCCGCCAGTTGCGCGCGTTCCAGCTGGCGTTGCGCGATGCCGCCGCGCGCGGGCAGGGTCAGCAGACCGGCGAGATCGAAGGTGACACTGCGGTCGATGTCGGTGTCGCCGCCGCCGCGCACGCGGCCAAAGCCGATGCCCGGATTGCGCAGGCGGCCGGCCTGGGCGGCGTCGGCGGCCGTCATGCCCAGTTCCGCCAGCGCGGCTTTCAAGACCGGGCTGTTGAGCAGGGCGATGCGCACGGCGCCGTCCGGCGTCAGTGGCTGTTGCAGCAGGGTGTCGATTTCCTTGCCGGCGGCCTGGTCCGGCGCGGCCATCGACAGGGGCGCGGCCTGGCCGATGCGGTCGGCCGTGAACGCGGCGGCGGCATCGGCGCCGCCATTGGACGGCACGGCGGCGCAGCCGGCCAGGGCCGCCAGGGCCGCGACGACGGCGGCGCGGGTGATCAGGGGTGTTGCCATCTCAATGTTCCTTGTGCTGGTGCTGCGGGGGCGCGGAGCTGGCCGGGGTGGCGGCCGGCTGCTTGACGGGGCCGGTGCGGCTGTCCTGGCTTGGGGAGTGGGACCCGTGATGCATCTTGCCGTGATCCCCGGCGCCGTGCTCCATCTTGCCGTGTTGCATGTGGCCCGTGTGGCCCGTGTGGCCGGCGCCGGGTGTGGCCACGTCGCGGTTGGACTGGCGCCAGGTCTGGTCGGGCGTCCGGGTGGTTTCCGGCATGCTCTGGTAGCCGGCAAACACGGAGCGGTAGGGCGGCGGCGCCGCTTGATCGGCCTGTGCGGATGCGGCCAGTGGCGTGCCGGCTGCCGCGAGCAGCAGGGCGTATGACAGTTTCATGAGTTTTTCCTTGTGACATGCCGGTGTCCGGCAGGCGCGGGCGGGGCCGCGGCGTGTAACGCGTACGGGCTACGCGGCGCGTGGCGGGCGTTCCAGTCCGGCGGGGAACATGGCGCTGATGGCCGGTTCCGCGGCCGGCAATGCGCGGGCGGCACGGGGCAATGGCGCTGATGCCGGCGCCGATTGCGGCGGCGCGGTGGCCGCCGTGCAGCAACTGGCGCAGGTACTGCACTTGCCGGGCGACGGCACGCCATCGACCGCTGCCGCGTCCTGTTCATGGCAACCATGGGACGCCGAAGCCGAAGCCGAAGCCGATGCGGATGCCGATGCCTGCGTTGCGCAGGTGGCAAATACGGCGGCGGCGCCTTGCAGGGGCAAGGCCGCCATCAATATCCACAGCAGGCAGCGAACAAAAAAATGCATGGCTCTCGGAAAGGGAAACGCGGCTTTCGCCGTATCAGTCCGACACTATAAACCTTGCCACGGGGGGAAGGTCAAGCGGCGCCGTGTAAAGGTTTGCTAGAAAGAAAAGTTTGTTGCAATTTATCTAGTGTTTTCACGGCAAGTGTGTTACCGTCGGCTTCAAGAAAGTGTCTGTTGGAGGAAGCGGATGATGGGCGGTAACTCTGCGTCGCAGAGACGAACGAATACACATATGGCGGCGATCGTCGAGCATGGCGTGATGCTGAACGATACGATGGGACGGCAATTGGCGGTGTCGTACATGCGCAGTTTTGATGTGCCGGATTCCGTCATTGAACGGGTGCTGGGCCAGGGCCGGCGCCGCACGTTTTAATTCAAGCCGGTCAGCGCCAGGGTGCCTGGCGCCCATGCCGGCGCTTACGGCAGCAGCACCGACAATTCCTGCGCCCCCCGCCGCAGCACCGGCAGGAAATCTTTTTCCAGCTTCTCCACGGACACCCGGGCCGCCTGCGCGCCCACGTTCAGCGCCGCCAGCACCTGGCCCGACGCGCCCCGCACCGGCACGGCAATCGAGCGCAGCCCCACTTCCAGTTCTTCATCATTGACGGCGTAGCCGGCCTGGCGCACGCCGCGCAACATGTCGCGCAAGCGCGTCTCATCGACCACGGTCTTGTCCGTCATGGCCCGCAGCCGGGTTTTTTCAAAGTAGGCATCGAGTTCCTCCGGCGGCAGGTGCGCCAGCATGACCCGGCCCAGCGAGGTGCAATATGCCGGTAGCCGGCTGCCGGTATTGAGCGCCACCGACATCACGCGCGAGGTGGCGGCGCGCGCCACATACAGGATTTCCCCTTCATCGAGCACGGCCAGCGAACTCGATTCATTCAGTTCGCGGCTGATGGCGTTCAGGCACGGCTGGGCCGACACCGTCAGCGGCGTCGACGACAAGTACGAATACCCCAGCGTCAGCACTTTCGGCCGCAATGAGAAATTGTTCAGTTCCGCGTCGACATAGCCCAGCTGCTGCAGGGTGTACAGGCAGCGCCGCACGGCGGCGCGCGGGATGCCGGTCTTGTTGCTGATCTGGGCAATGGTTTGCGGTTTGCGCGCATCGGAAAACGCGCGCACCACCGCCAGGCCGCGCGCCAGCGACGTCATGAAACTGGGATCGGTCATCGCATCGATCTGTTCGGCGATGGTCGGTTCGCGCTCTTGTGCGTCGGCAAGTTCCGGAGTGGGTTTGGTAGGCATGGCGGGATTTTATCCGGAGTGCCGTTCCCGACAGAAGATTTTTTTCTTGACCTCGGCGCGAGGATGTCGATACACTGGGTGTGCGATAAACAAACATATGTGCGGTAATCGAACATTTTGGATGGGATTAACCATGATCGACAAGACATTTGACTCACTGGAAAGCGCCGTCGGCGATATCCACGATGGCGCCACCGTGATGATCGGCGGCTTTGGCAACGCGGGCATGCCGTCGGCGCTGATCGACGCGCTGATTGCTCACGGCGCGCGCGACCTCACCATCGTCAACAATAATGCCGGCAACGGCGACACCGGCCTGGCCGCGCTGCTCAAGGCCAGGCGGGTGCGCAAGATCATTTGCTCGTTCCCGCGCCAGTCGGACTCGCATGTGTTCGATGCGCTGTACCGCGCCGGCGACATCGAGCTGGAACTGACGCCGCAAGGCAACCTGGCCGAGCGCATCCGCGCCGCCGGCGCCGGCATCGGCGGCTTTTTCACGCCGACCGGTTTCGGCACCCTGCTGGCCGAAGGCAAGGAAACCCGTGTCATCAATGGCCGCAACTATGTGCTGGAGTCGCCGATCCACGCGGACTTTGCGCTGATCAAGGCGTTGCGGGGTGACCGCTGGGGCAACCTGGTGTACCGCAAGACGGCGCGCAACTTTGGCCCGATCATGGCGATGGCCGCGAAAACCACCATCGCCCAGGTGCGGGATGTGGTGGAACTGGGCGCACTGGATCCGGAAGTGATCGTCACGCCCGGCATCTTTGTGCAACGCGTGGTGCAAGCCGGTGTGAAGGGGGATGTGCAATGAGCAGCGCAGTGAAACGCTACAGCCGCGAACAGATGGCGGCCCGGGTGGCGCAGGATATCCAGGAGGGCGCGTACGTCAACCTCGGCATCGGCTTGCCGACCAGCGTCGCCAATTACCTGCCGGCCGAACGCGAAGTCTTTTTGCACAGTGAAAATGGTTTGTTGGGCATGGGACCGGCGCCGGCCGCCGGCGAGGAAGACGAAGACCTGATCAACGCCGGCAAGCAACCGGTCACCCTGCTGACCGGGGGCGCGTATTTCCACCACAGCGACTCGTTCGCGATGATGCGCGGCGGCCACCTCGATGTCTGCGTGCTGGGCGCGTTCCAGGTGTCGTCCGAAGGCGACCTGGCCAACTGGCATACCGGCGCGCCCGATGCCATTCCGGCGGTCGGCGGCGCGATGGACCTGGCGATCGGCGCCAAGCAGGTGTTTGTCATGATGGAACACCAGACCAAGGGCGGCGCATCGAAAATCGTCGGCCAGTGCACGTATCCGGTGACCGGCATCGGTTGCGTCAACCGGATTTATACGGACCTGGCGGTGCTCGATGTGACGACGCGCGGGCTGGTGGTGCGCGAGATGGCCGAAGGACTGGATTTTGAACAACTGCAGGCGCTCACGGCGGCGCCGCTGCTGCGCAACCACGGGAATTGAACATGAACGATGCTTTTATCTGCGACGCGATCCGCACCCCCATCGGCCGTTACGGCGGCGCCCTGAAAGACTTGCGCGCCGACGACCTCGGCGCCATTCCGCTGCGCGAACTGATGCGCCGCAATCCGCAAGTGGACTGGCGGGCCGTCGATGACGTGATCTATGGCTGCGCCAACCAGGCCGGCGAAGACAACCGCAACGTGGCGCGCATGTCGGCGCTGCTGGCGGGTTTGCCGCTCGAAGTGCCGGGCACCACGGTCAACCGCCTGTGCGGTTCCGGCATGGATGCGGTGGGGCAGGCGGCCCGTGCGATCCAGTCCGGCGCGGCGGACCTGATGCTGGCGGGCGGCGTGGAATCCATGACGCGCGCGCCCTTCGTGATGGGCAAGGCCGACAGCGCCTTCAGCCGAAGCGCCGCCATCCATGACACCACCATCGGCTGGCGCTTCCCGAACCAGGCCATGAAGGAGCTGTATGGCACCGACGCGATGCCGGAGACGGCGGAAAACGTCGCGCTTGAGTTCAATGTCAGCCGTGCCGACCAGGATGCGTTCGCCCTGCGCAGCCAGGAGCGCACCGCCCGCGCCCAGCGCGACGGCCTGTTCAATGAGGAAATCGTGGCGGTCTCGATCCCGCAAAGAAAGGGCGAGCCGGTCGTGTTCGCGCAGGATGAACACCCGCGCGCCACCACGCCCGATGCGCTGGCCAGGCTGAAAGGCGTGGTGCATGCGGGTGGCAGCGTCACGGCGGGCAATGCGTCGGGCGTCAATGACGGCGCCTGTGCGGTGCTGCTGGCCAGCGCGCAAGCGGTGCGGCGGTACGGCCTGACGCCGCGCGCGCGCATCCTCGGCATGGCGGCGGCCGGCGTGCCGCCGCGCGTGATGGGCATCGGTCCGGTGCCGGCCGTGCAAAAGCTGCTGGGCCGGCTAGGCATGACCCTGGACCAGTTCGACCTGATCGAGCTGAACGAGGCGTTCGCGTCGCAGGGCCTGGCGGTGCTGCGCGGCCTGGGGCTGGCCGATGACGATGCGCGCGTCAACCCGCAGGGCGGCGCCATCGCACTGGGCCACCCGCTGGGCATGAGCGGCGCGCGCCTGGTCACCACCGCGACGTACCAGCTGCAACGCGGCGGCGGGCGGTATGCGCTGTGCACCATGTGCGTGGGCGTGGGGCAGGGCATTGCGCTGGCCATCGGGCGGATCTGATTGAATTTGTGGCGGCGGGGGCTCACTCCGGCGGCGGGCGCCGGTTCTTGCCGATGATGGCGACCAGGATCAGCGCATACGCCGCCAGCCGGATCAGGTAATACTGGGGCGCGTCCGGCGCGTCGATGGGCCGCATGGCGCCCAGCAGGCGCTGGATCGCTTCCAGGATGAAGGCCAGCGCGAAATACAGGAAAAAGCGGTCGCCCGTGTGGCGCCAGTAGCGCAGGAAAAACAGCGCGATGACGGCGGCCGCCATGACGATCGCACCGACCAGGATGGCATTGAGCGGCATCAGTCGTCCTCCCAGATCAGCCCGTACAGCAGCGGCAACAGCGCCACTAGCGCCGACGCCAGCCGCCACGTGGTCAAATCCATGTCCGGCTCGGGGAACACGATGCGGTCCAGGATCAGCAGGATATTGTTGACCACCAGGCAGGAGAAGCACAGGCCGCTCCACAGCAGCAAGCGGTGGCGCGTACGCCGGTAGCTGCGCAATAACAGCCAGGCACAGGCAAATGCCGTGGCGGCGCAGAGCAGGTAAATAATGCTGGCCATTTATTTGTCCTTTCGCCATACAAAGGCGTCCGCAAACAGTTGCGCCTTTTTATTGGTTTTTGCATGGATCAGCGTGCTGACTTCGACCAGGTGGCGCGCATAGACTTGCGCGACCCGGTCCAGCATGTGCGCCAGCGGCGCTTCGGCCGGCGCATAGCGGAAGCTGCCCGCCATGCCGGGCGCGGGGGCGGTGATGCCGGCGTCCTGCAACTGGCGCAGCAGGGTATCGCAGGCGGCGACGGTCAGGTACAGGCGCTGCGCCAGGCCGTGACTGTTCCATGCCTGGACGGGGTTGTCCCGCATCAGCAGCAGTGCTTCCAGATATGGGATCGATGGAATCCGGAGCAAGATAAAGCGCCGGATGTCATCGGGGATGGCACTTGGTTCCATGACGGCAAAGAAATTGATTTCTTGCCGTCATGTTCCCACGAAATGTGACAACGGGTGTGTACGATTGGAAATGTGTGCCTTTCGCGTCATGACACCAGGGCCAGCATGTCCACCACGTCCAGTCCGGCCAGGTCTTGCTCGGTGTTGCCGGCAAACGCCGCCCGGCTCGGGGTGCCGTTCTTCAGCCAGGTCCGGACGGCCGCCTTGATGATGTCTTGCGTGCAATGCAGCACGCCGTGGCGGAAACGGCGCCGCACGTCCATCCCGATGCCGCGCCGGTGCAGGGTCCAGGCCGCCAGCACCGCATCGTACGGTGAATCCGGACGGTCCAATCCCCGCACCACGCAAATGATGGCTTCCTCGATTTGTTCCTGCGTGAAATCGGTGGCCAGCACCTTGTCGATCGCGGCATGGAAATCCGCGTATGTGCCGGCCAGGCGGGGATCACGGTACGACATCATGGAAAAGACCCCGGCATTGCCGGCATAACCGGCCGAGCCGCCATACGCGCCACCCTGTTCGCGCAGCGCCTGGTGCAGGAACTGGTGCGTCAGCAATTCCGCCGCCACCGCCAGCGCGGCCGCATCGGCATGGGCCTGGCGCGGGGCCGGCCAGGCGATGCTGCAGTGGTTAACCTGGCCGGGGGCATACAGCGCGGCATTGGCCCGCGGCGGCGTTGCGGCGCCGCCCGCGGTTCCGGCCGGAGTCACTGGCCCGGAGTCCGAAGCAGCCAACGCCGCCGCCGGGTGGGCGCCCGGCGCGGCGCCGGGTCGTGCTGCGTGATCCGGGCCGGTGGCCGGCAGCCGGATCGCCGCGGCCAGCGCATCGGCGTCACTGCCGGCGCCCGCGCACAGCACCGTGACCGGACCGGCCACGATGCGTTCATGCAGCGCCGACAGGCGCCGGGCAATCCCGGCCACGCCTTCCGGCGTATGCGCCATGCGCTGCAGCTGCGCCATGAAGGGCAGCACCGTGGTGCCGCTGGCCACATCTTCGATGTGGCGCAGGGGCGACAGCGGCGCGGCGGCCGTCAGCGCGGCATAGCGGTTGCCGGATTGGGCCAGGCCGTTGATGCGGTTGCGCACCATGCGTTCGACCAGGAACGCGATCCGTTCATGTTCGTCGAAGCGGGGGCTGGCAATGTGCGAGGCCAGCACGTCGCCCATGTTCCGGTGTTCCTCGCGCAAGCCGCTGGCGGCAAAGCAGACATCGAGCAGCAGCGTGCCGTCTTCGCGCATGATGGCGTCGAAATTGACGCCGAAGGTGGCCGCCATGCGCTGGCGCCACGCGCCGGCCTCTTCGTAGTTCATGCCGGCCACGCCCAGGTCGCGCCGCAAGTCGGTGTAGAGCTGCAGCCATGGCCAGTCCCCGGCCGGCATGTCCGACACATCGTAATGCACCCGCGCATAGGAAATACCGTTCGAGGCGATGGCGAAGCGGTACGCGCCGTCGACCGGCGCGGGGATATCGGGCAGCCGGCGCGGTTCGGTGCCGACATCGCCGGGCAGGATCCGGGGCAGCACGCCGTTGTCGACCACGCGCCGCTGGTGGGCGTCGAGCGCGGCCGCGTCGTCCAGGATGCGGCTGCGCTCGGTCTCGGTCAGCGCCGCCTGGCGCGCCGCCAGCGCGGCTTCCTCTTGCGCGGCGCGTTCCGTAAAATAGGCCGGATCGGGCACCACCGTGACTTCGAGGCGCGCCGGCGAGTCGAGCATGGTGCGCACCAGGCCTTTGAAGAAGGCAGGGTCGGCGATGTCGCGCTCGAGCTGGGCCAGCACGGCATCGCTGTCGAAGGCGCTGATCACGTCGCCACCGCGCATGGCGACGGGCAGCGCGTGCAGCATGCGGCCCAGGACATTGGGCATGCGGCCGCTGGCCGTGTCGCGCTGGCCGTAGCGGATGTCGCGCAACGCGGCCGACAGCATGTCGTGCGGCACGCCGTGGGTGGCCGCGTATTGCAGCGCATCCCACATACGGGCGCGGGCGGCGCCCAGCTGGTCTTCGGTCAAGCCTTCCATGCCGACGTGGAACAGCATCTGGCGCGCGCTGGGATCATGCCCGTTCAGGCGCGACGGGCGGCCAAAGCCGGCCGATTCCATGGCTTTCTTGAGCGGAGCGGAAGCGTCGCCCAGCAATCCCGCCGACAGCAGGTTGGCGTGGTAATGCACAAAGGCGTCGGCCGATTCGCCCATCAGCCAGGTCAGCTGGAAGCCATATTCGTCCGGCTTGCCGGACTGGGACGGAATCCGGATCGCATGGTCGCGCGGCGCGGAAAACGGCGTGGCCAGTTGCGGAACGCGGCGCGGCGCGCCGCCGGGCAGGCGCGCCAGCACCTTGTCGGAGATGTGGCGCTGGATATCGAGCGGGTCGATCGGACCGGCCGTCATGAACACGGCTTGCGACGGGTGGTAATGGCTGGCGTGGAAATCCTTGAGCATCTGGTGCGTCAAGTCGGGAATGGCCAGCGGATCGCCGCCGGACACCACCTGGTACGTGGTTTCCGGCAACAGCGCGGCGCCGATGCCGTTGTACAGCGCGCGCATCGGGTCGGCAAACGCGCCTTTCATTTCATTGAACACCACGCCCTGGTAGCCGAGCTTGCCGTCGTCCAGCGTATGGCGCCAGCCTTCCTGCAGGAAGTTCAGGTAATCGAGGTTGGGGAAGAAGGCGGCGTCCAGGTAGACGTCCAGCAAGTTGAAGAAATCGGTGCGGTCGGTACTGGCAAAGGGGTACACGGTGCGGTCCGCGTACGTCATGGCGTTCATGAAGGTGGCGGTGGAGCGGCGCAGCATGGAAAAGAACGGGTCGCGCACCGGATAACGGCCGGAACCGCACAGCGCCAGGTGTTCCAGGATGTGGGCGCGGCCGTCGCTGGTGTCGGGAACGGTGGGGAAGCCCACCAGGAAAGCCAGGTCCGGCTGCGTGGTGGCGACGTGGATGTGCACGGCGCCGGAGGCGGGTTCCACATATTCGTCGACGGTGGCCTGCAGGGTGGGGATGGTATGGCTGCGGAGCTTATTGAACTGGATCATGGGCGGTCCCCGGTTGTCAGGCAGGACTCCAGTGTAAGCGCAATCGGTGTTTCCATGCGGACTGTAGCATCAGCAGCGGCCATCCCCACGCGCCCGACTGTGGCGACGGTGTGACGGCCACTGCGCCGTGGCGCCGAATGCGAGTATGATCGCAAACATGATAATTGCGTCCCGGTAAATTGCGGAGAGCGACGAATAATGACGAATAGCACAGCTGGCGATTCGCCAGCGCGGGATCCGGGTTTTGTTGCGGGCGTGTTTGATGTGGCGCGCCTGATGGCGGCCGCGGCCAGCCAGCCTGTCCAGCGCGAAGCGCTGCTGGCGTTGATGGACAAGGTATGCCGCGTGGCGCCGCGCGACATGGACGCCGCCCGGGCGGCCTGGCGCGAAGGAGAGCCGCGGCAGGCCGCCGCCCTGATCCACTCGCTGCGCGGCAGCATCGGCACCCTTGGCGCCAGCATTTTCTCCACCACCTCGCGCGAACTGGAAGCCGCGCTCATGGCCGGGACCGCGGGCGAGCAACTGTTTGACGCGGCCCGGCGCGAATTACAGGTATCGGTCGATGCGGCGCTGGCCTGGCTGGCGCGCCAGCCGCGCCTGCCCGTGGCGGGCAGTGTGGCCGATGACGCGGCGCTCGCGCGCTGGAAAGCCCTGGTGGCCGGGCGCGATATCGACGCCGTCGCGGCCTACCCGCAAGTGCGGTCCGCGCTGGCTCGACTGGGGCCGGCCCGCGCCGCCGCCATCGAGCAGGCCATGGCGCGCCTGGACTTTTCCGCCGTCCTGTCCGCGTTGGGAGAGCAGTCATGAGCGCGCCGGCCGACGAGAGCACCATCCTCATCATCGATGACAACGCCGAGACCATCCAGTTGCTGGCCGCCATGGTGCGCGAGCAGGGCAAGGTGATTTTCGCCACGGACGGCATTGCCGGCCTGGAAATGGCGCGCCGCCAGCGTCCGCAACTGATCTTGCTCGATGTGGAAATGCACCACATGGATGGCTTTGAAGTGTGCCGCCGGATTGCCGCCGACCCGGACTTGCCGCACAGTCCCGTGATTTTCGTGACCGCGCAATCGAGCACGGAAAGCGAACTGGCGGGCCTGGCCGCCGGCGCCGTCGACTTCATCACCAAGCCGCTGATCGCCCCCGTGGTGCAGGCGCGCGTACGCACCCACCTGCGGCTGCAGGCCGCGTTGCAAAGCCTGCAGGGCCTGGCCAACCGCGACGGGCTGACGGGGCTCTATAACCGGCGCTTCTTCGATGAGCGGATGGCCGAGGAATTCGCCCGCCACCAGCGCCAGCGCGACTTGATCGGCGTGGCCCTGATCGATGTCGATCACTTCAAGCTGTATAACGACCACTATGGCCACCAGATGGGCGACAGCTGCCTGAGAGCCGTGGCCGAAGCCATCGGCAGCGGCACGCGCCGTCCCGCCGAAGTGGTGGCGCGCTATGGCGGCGAGGAATTCGTGGTGCTGCTGCCCAATTCCGACTGGGCCGCGCTGGAACACTATGGCGCGTGGATCTGCGGCCGGGTGGCGTCGCTGGGATTGCCGCACGCCGCATCCACGACCGCTTCGCATGTCAGCATCAGCGTGGGCCTGAGCGCGATCCTGCCTGAACCGGGCCATACCATTGAAATGTTCCTGGGCCAGGCCGACCGCGCCCTGTACCTCGCCAAGCAGCACGGCCGCAACTGTTACCGGGTTGCGGCCGAGGGCGCCGGCAGCCACGGACCCTGACCACGATGACGCGGCGCGACTGGAACCTGACCGGCCAGCCGCGTTGGCGGCAACTTGCGGCCATCCTGGGGGGCGCGTTGCTGTACATGATCGCCACCATTGCGCGCTACCGGTGAGGGTCGTTCAGGGCGCCGGATACGCCGGCAACTCCGCCATCACCCGCTGCAGCGCCGCGTGCGCGGAACCGACCGCCGCACTGGCCCTGCGCAGCGCGTCGTAATGGGCGCGGAACACGGCGTCCGATGGTGGCAGCGGCCCCAGCAACCGTTCCGCCTGCGCGTGCAAATCCCGTTCGATGGTCAGTGACGGGGTTTCTTCGTCATCGAGGTATTCGTCCACTTCCGCGATCAGGCGCGGCAGCGGCGCCATCCACGCCACCGGGGCGCCGCCGGATGCGGCCAGCATGGCGCGCTGCAGCGCTTGCAGCGCGCGGTCCAGGTGGTGCAAGTCGCTGCGCAGGGATTTTCCTTCAATCATGGACGGCTCCGGTCGGGATGGGCATGGTGCCATGATACGGCATGCCGCCCGGCAAGTCAGCCGCGCTTGCCGGTCATCAGCTCATTGAGCTGCGCGTAGGTCAGCCGCGGCGCGCCGTGCGGGGCGATGGTGCCGCCGCGCAGGAACTCGCCCATGGCGTGCGCGATGTAGCTGTTGGCCATTTCCGCGATGTCGGACCCGGCCGACAGGCGCCGTACGCCCAGTGCCCGCATCCGCTCCAGCGAGGGGAAGCCGGGCCGCACCAGCACATTGAGCGGCAGGCCGCAACCGGCCGCGATGGCGGCGATATCGGCTTCCTCGCGCACGCCCGGCGCGAACAGCCCGCTGGCGCCGGCTTCCCGGTACAGTGCCGCGCGCCGCAGCACCTCGGCCACGCGCGCCTCGGGCGCCACCAGCGGCCGCACAAACGGATCGGTGCGGGCATTGATGTACAGGTGCACGCCCTCGGCGGCGGCCACGCGGCGGATGGCGGCGATTTTTTCGCACAGCAGTTCCGGCGCATCGGCGCCATCTTCGATATTGATGCCGACCACCCCGGCGCGTATCACGTCGCGCGCCAGCGCCGCCACGGCGGCCGGGTCGCTGGCGTAGCCGCCTTCGATGTCGGCGGTCAGCGGCAGATCGGCCACCCGCACGATGGCGCGCAGGGTGGACAGCAACAGCTCCGGCGGCAATTGCCCGCCATCGGCGTAGCCGTGCGACCATGCCACGGCGGCGCTGCTGGTGGCCAGCGCCTTGCTGCCGGCGCGCGCGGCCAGGCGGGCCGTGCCGGCATCCCAGCAATTGGCCAGCAGCAGCAAACCTTCGCTATGCAGGGCGTGGAACTGTTGATCGTGGCGTGCGCTCATGGTGTCTCCCGGGGATTGTAAAAATCACCATGTTGACACATTTTGGCCAAGCACGCGGCAGGCAACCGCGCCGGCGCGGAAACCGGCGCTGAAGTCGATATTTCCGTCAGAGTTTGCCGGACAGGAAGAAGGGGAAGGCGCCGGCGGCACTATCGAGTTTGGCCTTGATGGCCAGGCGGGCGGACATCATGACTTCCTTTGAGGGCAGGACGACTTTGCCGGGCAACAGGGCGGCGTCGATCTGGACGCCGAGACTGGCCATGGCCGCCACCGGGTCGTCCGCGACCCATGCGCGGAAGGCGTCGTCGCGCGAGAGCTTATCGAGAATCATGTCGAGATCACGGGTGATGACAGTTTCCATACTGGCTTCCTTTCAGTGGATGGTTGGCAAAGGTGACATCGTTGTAGCTGACACAACCAATCTAGGTCAAGGCGGCGGATTTCTCAAGGTAATACTGGGCGCTGTCGCCAGCCTCCGCCAGCGCCCGCAGGAAAGCATCGAGCAAGGCCTGTGGCAACTCCGCACCAGCCGTGGCCGCCAGCAAGCCCTGTTCCAGGGCGTCGGCGGCCGCTTGCAACTGGTGTGCGGAAAGATTGGCGGCCGCACCCTTGAGCCGGTGCACCAGCCGGGCGGCGTTGTCATATTCGCCGGCGGCAATCGCCTGGCGCAATTGCGGCAACAGCGTGTCGAAGTCGTTGATGAACACCGTCAACAGGCGCGACAGCAGCGCGGCGTTGCCGCCAAGGCGGTGCAGCGCTTGCGGCAAATCCAGGCCCGGCATGGGCGGCAATTCCAGCCGCACGGCCGGGGCCGGCGCCTGGTATTCGTGGCCGCCGCCGGTACAGGCCTGCAGCACCGCGTACAGGCCGGCCGGATCGATCGGTTTCGCCACGTAGTCATTCATGCCGCGCGACAGGCAATAGTCGCGGTAGCCCGCCACCGCGTGCGCCGTGATGGCAATGATGGGGACGCGCTCCCGGCCCGGCATGGCGCGGATGCGTTCGGTCACGTGGTAGCCGTCCATGTCCGGCATCTGGATATCCATCAGCACCGCGTCATAGGCTTGCTGCCCGACCATGCGCAGCGCTTCGCGGCCGCTGTCGGCCAAGTCCACGGCCACCCCGGCGCGCTGCAGGATCTCGCCGCACACTTGCTGGTTGATGGTGTTGTCGTCCACCACCAGCATGCGCAAGCCGCCCAGTTTCGGCGGCGCGGCGCTGGCGGCGGCGCTGGCGTCGTGCGCGGCCTGCAGCGCGCCGGACGAGGCCGGCCGCAGGGCAATGGCAAAGGTGAACCGGCTGCCCTTGCCCGGTTCCGACTCGACCACGATGCTGCCGCCCATCTTGCGCACCAGTTGCTGGGAAATCGCCAGGCCCAGGCCGGTGCCGCCATACAGGCGCGTGGTGCTGGTATCGGCCTGCGCGAACGCCTGGAACAGCCGGCTCTGCTGCTCGTCGCTGATGCCCAGGCCGGTGTCTTCGACCAGGAAACGCAGGTGCACCAGGTCGTTTTCATCCTGGCGCTGGGGCGCGTCATCGAGTTCCACGCGCAGGCGGATGTGGCCGCGGGTGGTGAATTTCAGCGCGTTGCCGAGCAGGTTGGTGAGCACCTGGCCCAGGCGCAGCGCGTCACCCATCAACTGCGAGGGCACGTCCGGCGCGGCCCACACCACCAGTTCCAGGCCCTTGTCGGCGGCTTGCCACGAAAACAGGTCATGCAGCTGCGTCAGGGATTCGTTCAGGTCGAACGGCACGGCTTCCAGTTCCAGCCGTCCCGATTCGATCTTGGAAAAATCCAGCACGTCGTTGATGATGCGCATCAGGCTTTGCCCGGCGCGGCCGATCTTGCGGAAATAATCGCCCGGTTTGCCCGTCAATCCCATCTGGCTGCCCAGGCCGGCGAAGCCCAGGATGGCGTTCATCGGGGTGCGGATTTCGTGGCTGATATTGGCCAGGAATTCGCTCTTGGCGCGGGTCGCCGCCTCGGCATTGGCGCGCGCCACCTCCAGTTGACGCATCGAACGCGCTTTCTGGAACGCCGTGACGAACGGTTCCTTCAGCGCGATCAGCAAATCGAGGTCGCTGGTATCGAAGGCGCTGGCGCCGCGCTGGTTTTCGAACAGCAGCAAGCCTTCGGTCTGGCCGTCGATGCGGATGCGAACCGACAGCACGGCGCAGGCGCCGGCCAGCGGCTGGGCGGTGGTGGCGCGCACCAGGTAAATGTCGTCGGCGATGCGGTCGGACGCGCGTGCATACCGGGCTTCGGCGGTGTCGAGCGCGAGACGCTGGCGTTCTTCCGTGATCACGACATTACCCCAGGCGGCGCGCAGGGTCAGTTGCTCGGTGCCGGTCTTGCGCACCAGCGCCAGCGCCGCATCGACGCCCTTGATGACGGTGGTTTCATGCAGGATCGTATGCAGCACCGAATCGAAATCGAGCTGCTCGTTGATGGACTTGACGATGGCGTTGAGCTTTTCCAGGTGGCGGGTGCGTGAATACACCAGCGATTGCAGGCGCGCCTGGTCGCGCTGCAAGTACAGGGTGCGCCAGCGCAGCACGCCCCACGCGGCGCCCAGCAGCGCCAGCGCCAGGGCGCTGTAGGCCCAGCCGGTCTGGTGCCAGGCCGGCTGCACCTGCACCGCAATGGCGAGTTCCTCGTCGTTCCACACGCCGGCGCGGTTGGCGCCTTTCAGGCGCAGCACATAGGCGCCGGGCGGCACGTTGTTGTAGGCAATCGCGCGCCGCCCCGCGTCGCCCTCGTGCCAGCGGCGGTCATGGCCATCGAGTTTCCACGCATAGCGGTTGCGTTGCGGAGCCGAATAGTCGAGCGCCGCGACTTCGATTTCAAAGGCCTTGATGCCGGGGGGCACCCTCAAGCTGCCGGAAGGCGGCACGGCGCGCCCGTCGACCGAGACCGACGTGACGGCCAGCGGGGCCTTGAATTGCCAGGGCTGCACCGCATCCGGGTGCACCACCGCGAGGCCGCCGAAGGCGCCAAACAGCAAATCGGCTTCGGCGGTGCGGGCGGCGGCGTTCACGAAATAGGTGCGGAACGGCACGCCGTCGGCCCGCGCCAGGGCGCGTGCTTTCAGGGTGGCGGGGTCGACGATGCCGATGCCATCGGTGGTGGCGGCCCACATGCGGCCGCTGGCATCCGGGATCAGCGCCACCACCACGTCGCTGGGCATGCCGTCCCGCGTGGTGACGCGGCGGAACGCCGGCGCGCCGTTGGCGCCGCGCTGCTCCGTCATGACGGCGATGCCGCCGCCGTGCATGCCGACCCACAGGCGGCCCTGGTGGTCGAAGGCCAGCGAGGTGATCAGCGGATCGGGCAGGCCGGCAACATGTTGCACCGTACCGCTGTCCACGTGCAGGCGGTTCAAGCCGTTGCGGGTGCCGATCCACAGCGTGCCTTTGCCATCGTCCAGCACCGCGTGGATGCGGTTGTCGGTCAGGCCGCCCGCGCTGGCGGGGCCGTGCATATAGGCGCGCACGGTATCGGCCCGCAGGTCGTAGCGCAGCAAGCCGTCATAGGTTCCCAGCCACAGGCTGTCGCCGCGCGGCACGATATTGCCGACCCGGGGCGTCGGATTGGCCGCCGGCAGCGCGATGCGGCGCACCTGCATGCCGCCCGCGCTGGTGCGGTACAGGCCGAGCTGGGTGCCGATATACGCCTCACCGTCCGGCGCCGGGGCCATCGCCAGCACCACGCGGTTCGGCAAGGCGCGCTCCGGGTGGGCGGGGTCGGGCCGCAGCGCCGCCACGCGGATACCGTCCGGCCGCACCAGGTCGACGCCCTGGTCGGCCAGGCCGATCCAGGTCCGGTTGCCGCTGTCGGCCATCACCGCCGTCACGGCCGATTCCAGCATGCCTTCGCCGCCAAACACGGCGCCGATGGCGCGGCTGTGCGGGGCATAGATGTCCACCGTGCGCTCATTGCTGACCCAGACCAGGCCGCTGCGGTCGCGCAGCAGGGCGGCGGTGCGGTCGCTGCCCAGGCTGTCGCGCACGGCGGCCTGGTGCAGGATGCGGCGCGCCGCGCCGGTGGCCTGGTCCACCTCGATCACGCCGCCGCCATAGGTTGCGGCCCACAGCGTGCCCGGTTCGGTTTCAGCCAGCGCCAGCACCATGTTGGCGTGCGCGTCCGGCACGCCGTTCAGCGGCAGCAGGCGCGCGCTGGCGCTGGCGTGCGCGTTGGCGTTGGCTTCGGCGCGGCCGACGCCGCTTTTCAGCGTGCCAAAGTAAATCCGGCCGGCGCTGTCCTGGTGCAGCGACAGCACGGTATCGCGCACGGTGGCGGCGGTCACGCCGGCCATGCCGGCGATGGGCACATCCTGGAAGGCGCCGGTCCTGGCGTCGCGCAGGACCAGCCCGGTGGCCGTGCCGATCCACAGGTCACCGTTGCGGGCGGTCAGCAGCGCGCGGACCTGGTGGTCGGGCAAGCCGTCGGTGCCCTGGCGGTAATGGATGGCGCGGCCGGTGGCGGGCTGCAGGTAGTCGAGGCCGCCCGCCGTGCCGGTCCAGATGCCGCCCCTGGCATCGCTGGCAATGGCCGTCACGGAACCGTGGCTCAAGCCATCGGCGCCGGCCGGATAGCGGATGAACCGCTCGGCGGTCTTGTCATACATGGCCAGGCCGGCCAGGGCGGTGCCGATCCATACCCGGCCGAGCGGATCGACGTGCAGCACCTGGATGAAGTCGCCCGGCAGCGAAGTCGAGTCGGACGGGTTGTTCAGGAAGGTGCGCATGCGGTAGCCATCCCAGCGCGCCAGGCCCCGTTGCGTCCCCATCCAGATAAAGCCGTCGCCATCCTGTGCCAGCGCCATGGCGGTCGGATGCGGCATGCCCTGTTCCAGGCCCAGGTGTTCGAACAGCGGTGTGGCCAGCTGGTCCCAGCGGCTTGCCGCGCTGGCGGTGGCGGTCGTGGCCGCATCGGCGTGGCCGCAGGGCGCCGCCAGCACGGCCAGCACGGCCAGCATTGCCAGCGTCGCCAGGGTGTGGGCGCACCAGCGCGCCACCGCGCCGGCGGCAGCGGAATGCTGCGCCGAAGGGCGGGCGGCAAGGCTGGGGAAGGCGGGCAGGGCTGGCGTGGTCACCGTCTGAGCATACGCAATTGCACAGTGAAAGTCCATGTTGCGCGCAAGCGTGCCGGGCCTGCGGGGCGCGGTCGCGGGCGGTGGTTTGGATATGTTGCGTGCGGAATACAACAATGTTTAAACGTAAATGGAATCGGGTCTGACCGCTAGTGTTGTGCCAGCGCGGCAATCAGTGCGCGGCTGGCGGTGGACAGGCTGCGATGCGGCGGATAAATCAGCGAAAAAGGCCGGGTCCGGCCGCCGTGGCGTGGCAATACCGGCACCAGTTCGCCGCGTTGCAGCGGGCCGGCCGCCACGAAACGGTAAGTCTGGCAAATACCCATGCCCTGTTGCGCCAGCGACACCACGCCCAGCACATCGTCGGTCACCCGCAGGCGCGGCGGCGGCTGCCATTCGGTGTCACGGCCATGGTCGGTCAACAGCCAGGGCGGGATCTTGCCGGTGCTGGGCATGACAAAGGTCAGGCAACTGTGGCGGGCCAGGTCGGCAATGGTCTCCGGCGTGCCGGCCCGCGCCAGGTAGGCCGGGGCCGCCACCAGCACCAGTTCCTCATCGCCCAGCTTGCGGGCGGCCAGGCCGCTGTCGGGCAGGGCGCCAAGCCGGATCGCCATGTCATAGCCCTCCGACACCAGGTCGACATTGCGGTTGGCGATGCTCAGCTCGATCATGACCTTGGGGTGCTGGTCCATGAACGGGTGCAACAGCGCCGGCAATTTGTAGTGGGCATAGGTGGTCGGGGCGCTGAGGCGGATGGTGCCGGTCAGTTCGCCGTCGGCGCCTCGCACGGTTTTTTCCGCGTCGGCCAGCACGCCAAACGCGCGCCGCGCCTGGTCCAGGTATGCCTGGCCGGCATCGGTCAGGCTCAGGCGGCGGGTGGTGCGGCGCATCAGTTGCGTGCCGAGCCGCGCTTCCAGCCGGGACACCGCGCGGCTCAGGACGGACGGCGTGCTGCCGAGCGCCACGGCGGCGGCGCTGATGGTGCCGTTGTCGGCGATGGCGGTGAACACCTCGACGTCGGCCAGGTAATCGAATTGGCGGGGCATTTAGTCTTCCTGGGAACAAATGATTTGTACTGGCGGTTCTTTATTGTTGGTGACAGCATGAATAGAGTAGCGCCTATGTTCAACCCCTACAAGGAATACGCAATGAAAACCATGATGAAGCAAGCGGCGGCGGTGGTGGCCCTGGGACTGGCGGCGGCCGGCGCGCAAGCGGCCAATGTGTTGGTGCTGCTGTCGGATGAGGCGGTGCTGGATTTAAAAGGCGGCAAACAGTTCGCCACCGGGTTTTATGCCAATGAATTGATGCAGCCGGTGAAAAAGCTCATCGATGCGGGCCACACCGTGACGTTTGCCACGCCGCTGGGCAGGGCGCCGGCGCTGGACAGGCTGTCGGTCGATAAAATGCATTTTGGCAATGACGAAGCGGCCATGCGGGCGCACCTGGCCTTGATGGCGCAATTGAAGATCACGGCGGCGGACGGTTCACCGGTCATCAGCCTGGCGCGGGTGGCGCAGCAGGGGTACGCACGCTATGACGCGGTCTTCGTTCCCGGCGGCCACGCGCCGATGCAAGACCTGGTGCGCAGCCCGCAAGTGGGGCAGCTGCTGGCGCATTTCCACGCCACGGGCAAACCGACCGCGCTGGTTTGTCACGGTCCCGCCGCGCTGGTGGCGGCCATGGACCAGCCGGGACGGTTCGTTGCCGCGCTGGAGGCGGGCGCCCCGGCCGAGGCGCGGCAATGGGCCTATGCCGGCTACAAGATGACGGTACTGAGCAATGCCGAGGAAGACATGGCGCAAGCCATGCTGGGCGGTGAAATGAAGGTCACGCCGCAAACCGCGTTGCAAAACGCTGGCGCTGTATACAGCAATGGCGCGGCGTGGGCGCCACACGTGGTGATCGACCGGGAATTGATTACCGGCCAAAACCCGGCTTCCGCCGTTGGCGTCGCGGATGCGCTGATCGCGAAACTGAAATAGGCAGGAAGAAAAAAGCCCGGCGCGGTGGCCGGGCTTCTTAACGCTCCCTATATATATAGGGGGGGGAAGCGTACTAGTCCTTGATCTCCAGCGCCCGGTTCAAGCTCAGCGCCGCCAGCGACCCCGCCGCGCCCGACAGCAGGTACAGGCTGACGTAGGCCAGGCCGAAGTTGGCCGACAGGCCCAGTGCGACCAGCGGGGCGAAGGCCGCGCCGACCAGCCAGGCCAGGTCGGACGTCAGGGTCGCGCCGGTATAGCGGAAGTGCGGTTCGAAGTTCGCCGTCACCGCGCCGGCGGCCTGGCCGTAGGACAGGCCCAGCAGCACGAAGCCCACCAGCAGGAACACGTTCTGGCCCATGTCGCCGCCATCCATCAGCATCGGCACGAAACCGGAGAACACGGCGATCAGCGCGGCGGTGGTGCCCAGGGTGGTGCGGCGGCCGACGCGGTCGGCCAGGAAACCGGATGCCACGATGCTGGCGGCGGCCAGCGCCGCGCCCAGCATTTGCAGTTCCAGGAAGTCGCTGATCGAACGGGTCGAGTAAATGTTAATCCACGACAGCGGGAACACCGTCACCAGGTGAAACAGCGCGTACGACGCCAGTGCCGCCAGGGCGCCGATCAGCACGTTGCGGCCCTGCGATTGCGCCAGTTCCACCACATTCACCGGGTCGAGCTGGTGGTCGTCCAGCAGGCGCGAGTATTCCGTGGTCGAGACCAGGCGCAGGCGGGCAAACAGCGCCACCACGTTGATCGCGAACGCCACGTAGAACGGATAGCGCCAGCCCCAGTCCAGGAAGTCCAGCGTCGACAGTTGCGCCAGCAGGTAAGAGAACAGGCCGGCGGCAATGATGAAGCCGACCGGGGCGCCCAGCTGGCCCAGCATCGCGTACCAACCGCGCTTGTGCTTGGGCGCCGACAGCGCCAGCAGTGACGGCAAGCCGTCCGATGCGCCGCCTTGCGCCAGGCCCTGGCCCACCCGCAGCAGCGACAGGATCACGATCGAGGCGGCGCCCAGGTGCGCATATTCCGGCAGGAAGGCGATCCCGGCGGTGGAGATGCCCATCAGGAACAGCGCGACGGTCAATTTGGTTTCACGCCCGAAGCGGCGTTGCAATTCCATAAACAGCACGGAACCGATCGGACGCGCAATGAAGGCGAACGCGAAGATCACGAACGAGTACAGGGTTCCGTCCAGTCGGCTCTCGAACGGGAAAAACACTTGCGGGAACACCAGCACCGAGGCAATGGCGTAGACAAAGAAATCGAAATATTCGGAAGCTCGTCCGATCACCACCCCGACCGCGATGTCTTCAGGGTGGATTTCACCGTCGCGCGCGTTGATGTTGCGTGCACCGTGAGCGTGGCCGCGTTGAGGATAGTCGGCAGGGTAATCGCCGTGGTAGGTAACAGTCATGGCCAACTCCTTTGTCTCTTAATCATTTTTCTTAACAGCTCCCCCGGGAATTGGGCGGGGGTAGGACAAAGTGTCCAATTTCCAGAGAGCACTGTTAGACGGTACAGTAGCATGTTATTCATTTTATGTAACGTACATTACCGCATGAATCCAACGTTGATCCAACGCGGACTTGCTCTTTCCTCCGTTTTGTGGCTGGCAGGCTGCGATATGGTGGTCATGAAGCCGTCCGGAGATATCGCTGCTCAGCAGGCCAACCTTGTTGTTGTGTCCACCCTGCTGATGTTGCTGATTGTCGTGCCCGTCCTTGCACTGACACTGTTCTTTGCATGGCGTTATCGCGCCAGCAACACTTCCGCCAAATACGAACCCGACTGGGATCACTCCACCAAGCTCGAATTGGTGATCTGGGGCGCGCCGCTGCTCATCATCATCGTGCTGGGCCTGCTGACCTGGATCAGCACGCATAAACTGGACCCGTACCGTCCGCTGGACCGCATCGACGAACACCGTGCCATCGCGCCAGGCGTAAAACCGCTGGAAGTGCAAGTGGTGGCGCTGGACTGGAAGTGGCTGTTCATCTATCCGGAACAGGGTATTGCCACGGTGAACGAACTGGCCACGCCGGTGGACGTGCCGGTGCGCTACAAGATCACCGCCTCGACCGTCATGAATGCGTTCTACATTCCCGCGAAAGCCGGCATGATCTACGCGATGCCGAGCATGGAGACGGAACTGAACGCCATCATCAACAAGGCCGGCGTGTACGACGGCTTCTCCGCCAACTACAGCGGCGCCGGCTTCTCCGGCATGCGTTTCAAGTACCACGGCCTGTCGCAGGCGGACTTCGACGCCTGGGTCGCCAAGGTCAAGGCTTCCGGCAACACGCTGGACCGCACCATGTACCAGGCGCTGGAAAAGCCGAGCGAAAAAG
>Ga0307408_100000300_pt1 | contig 47581 bp, 37 predicted proteins | sample 322Cmetagenome_FD_202116 | JGI IMG/M metagenome (GOLD analysis project Ga0307408, IMG submission 202116) | Maize rhizosphere microbial communities from greenhouse at UC Davis, California, United States - 322HYB-C-3 | ecosystem: Host-associated > Plants > Roots > Rhizosphere > Soil | place... | reverse complement strand
GGCACTGATGCCGGCGATAGCCGGCGTGAGGCGGGAAAGTAACGCCTGTCAGGTATGAGTATGGTCAGTAAGACGGCTCAGGGCAGGAAGAGAACGTGTTCACCTTTGTGCACATTCTTGATAGCAGCAAAATCCTGCTTATGGCTATTACCGGGAATTGCCGGAAGAGGAAGTCCTGGCGCGCATCGACTGGACGATACGGCATGGCTACCTGCGGATTATTTACCAAGGGAAGTTGCCCGTGCTTGTTTTTTCTCCGGCTGGCTGGGCGATTGAACGTGACGCCATGGCCGATGAAATCGTGCGGGGATTTGACGCGCAGCTGGCCAATGGCCAGCTGCGCCCCTATGCGATGGAGCACTTGAAGGACCGGAACCGCGAGATGATCCTGCAGGTACTCGACAAGGTACTGGCCAGCGGCGATAACAAATATATCCCGCTGCTGGAAGACTGGAGTCTGGTCGACTGCAGAAAGATCAGGGAGCGGATTGCCGAGGTGATTGGGCGCCTGACACCTTGCTCCTGACGCGAACTTAGTCGGTTGAGCTCCGTTGAGTGCCAAGGTCGGGCGTGCTCCCGCAGGTATCCGGCCCAAGCGCGACGAAGAGATGACATGGCGCCAGAGGTTTGGATGATTTCGACCGCATCCTGGAGTTCCAGAGTTGGTTATAGGACGCAGGGCGCGCGGCTAATCAGCGCGGACGAGGGGCATGAGGACTGCGCGCACGGCATTGGGAATCGGCACCGATAGGTTAGTCGCCCTCTCCACGTACACATGCACAAAATGCCCTGCCGCACAGGGCGCCGCATCGTCGTTGCGGTACAGCGCGATGTCGTAGCGCACGCTGGAATTGCCCAGCTTGGCCACCCGGATGCCGGCATGGATCACGTCCGGGAACGAGATCGAGCTGAAGTAGGAGCAGCCGGAATCCACGACAAAGCCGACGATGTCACCTTGATGGATATCGAGCACGCCGCGTTCGATCAGGAACTGGTTTACGGCTGTGTCGAAATAGGAATAGTAAACAACGTTGTTTACATGGCCGTAGACGTCGTTGTCCATCCAGCGTGTGGGGATGGCTTGAAAATGGGGGAATTGCGAGCGGTCGGTATCGCGCATCGTCATGCATGCTCCAGGGGGGGGCTGAGGGAAATCCAAACAATACCATCGTTGCCGATTTCCAACCGGCCCCCGGGAACGCCCGCCGCGTCCGGACCATTCAGCTCGCCGGGATTTCCGCCCGCTTGCTGCGCTTTTCACGCTCCTTTTGTTGTTCCGCCGCGAGCTCGAGCGCAAACGCGCTTGGCGCGCTGTTCGCCTTGCCGTCGTCCGACCCGTCGCTATCAAGCGCCACCCGGAACCCTTCAAGCGCGCCGACGAAATCATCCGGCGCGCCGCCACGGCGGTACGCGGCCCAGCCCTCCCAGTGCCAGTTGCCGCCGCGATTGGCGCGCGCCGCGCACTTTGTTTCGACGACAGCCGAACCATCCGCAGGCGCACCCGTGTAATCCGGCTTCATGCAGTCCTGCACGAACTCGGAAATATTCCCCAAGGTGTCATGCAGGCCGAATGCATTGGGTTCGTACATGCCGACGATGCTCGCATAGTCCGATTTGTCATCGCACGGCGCCACGCCCACATGCGACTTTGAATCGAGGCCGTCATAGTCGCGTTTGAACGCGGCCTCGGCCGAGCGGTCCGCGATATTTCCATAGCGGCAAGCGAGCGCCTCGTTGTTGCCGAACGGGTACTTATGCGTGCTGCCCGCGCGGTGCGCATACTCCCATTCGGCTTCGGTCGGCAAGCGGTACTTCTTGCCCGTTTCCTTCGCCATCCATGCGATGTAGGCTTCCGCATCCTTCGGACCAATGCAGGTGACCGGCTCGAAACGGCTGCGCGAGAGCGTGTTGGCGTTCCAGCTGCCGGCCATGCTCGCGAACCACGGATTGCCGGCCATTTGTATGCATTGGCGCGGCGCCTTGTGGTTGGTGGCATTGACGAACTGCGCGAATTCCTTGACCGTGACTTCGTACTTGCCCATCTTGAACGCCTTGACGGACACCGTATGTTCGGGCGAGGTGCTTTTCCAGTGGTTCGATCCCATGATGAATTGCCCGGCCTTGATCGCGACCATTTCAGGCTCGAACGGTTTCTCGTTGGCAGCGAGCGTGTGGCCGGCGAGGCCCATGAGAATAAGAAAAGTCAGACGCTGCATGGTATTGCTCCTCTATCAGTGTTGTGAAAACAGACCAGAGGATGCAGGAAGGCCAATCGCAGCTTAATCCTTGTGCGACGAATCGACAGCAGCGCCGACAAATGGCAAGGTCACCATGGCGCACGTGCCTGGCGCTTGCGCGGCCAGCGTCAGCGCCGCATTGCCGCCATAGCGCGCCTGCAGGCGCGCCCGGATGTTGTTCAGGGCGAGGCCGGTCTTTCCGTGCGTGGCGGGCAACCCCACGCCGTCATCGCGTACGGCGATTTCCAGCCGGCCGCATCGGACTTCGGCGTGGATGCGCACCTCGCCGCCGCCGGCCCTGGGTTCGAGACCATGCCGGACCGCGTTTTCAACCAGTGGCTGCAACAGCAATGGCGGCATGACCGTGGCGCGCGCCTGTACGCTCGCTTCGATCGAAAAACGCAAGCGCACCCCCATCCGCAGCCGCAGCAACTGCAGGTAGCACTGCGCCATGTCCAGCTCGGCGCCGAGGGTGCTGTCGGTCCGGCGCAACTGCGCGAGACTGGCGCGCAGGTAGTCGGTGAATTCCTCGAGCATCTGGCGCGCGCGTTGCGGATCGTGATCGAGCAGTCCTTCCACGTTGGCCAACGTGTTGAACAAGAATTGCGGCTCGATCTGTGCCTGCAACAGGTGCAGCTGCGCCTCGGTCGCGCGGCGCCGGCGTGCCATCTGGCGGGCGCGCGCGCTCCACGCGATGACGTTGGCGCCGATCAGCACCAGCATGAACAGTGTGAAATGAAGTCGCTGGCGCGGCTGCCGCAGCCCATCCAACACGGCCGGATCGTAAAGGAGGGCGACCAGGCCCAGGCCTATTGCGCAGCCGAGCAACATGCCGGCGGCGGCCAGCGCGTTCAGGATGAGGCCGGAGCGCCAGCCTGTGTCCGTACGCAAGCGTTCGAGGGCGGCGTTGCTCAGCCCCAGTTCCAGTGCACGGAACACTCCCAGCAGCGTGTTGCCGACGGCAACAGCCACCCCAAGGGATGGTATCGCCATGCTCCGCCACCAGTCCGGATTGAACCAGGCGAGCCGCAACAGTCCCGCCAGCAAGACCAGCGCGAAGCCGAGCGTGAAGGCCAGCGAGGTGGCAATCAGGATGCGTGCCCAGGCCGGCTCGCTGCGCTGCTTGTGCAATGTCCAGAATACCCGCCATGCCTGGCGCAGGCCCGCACGCATGCCCATCGCTCACATCGCCTTGAACAGGTGGACGAACGCGCGGCTCACGGGCAGTTCCGCATCATGGCCGGTCAGGCGCACGAACAGGCGGCTCGCCTCGTCACGCCGGGTGCCGGCCAAAAAGTCCAGGTTGATCAGCGTGGAGCGGTGCACTTGCCAGAATTGGTCCGGATCGAGCTGGTTGGCCAGCTCGGCAATCGGCGTGCGGATCAGGTGCTCGCCGGCGGCGGTCTTGACGACCGTGTATTTGTCGTCAGCGTGAAAGAACAGGATGTCTCTGACAGCGACCTGGTGCGTGAGCAAGCCTTGCCCCGCACGCACATAGCGCAGGCGCTGGGGCGCCGGGGCGGGCGCCGCCAGCAAGCGCCGCAGTGCTTGCGCGAGCATGGCGTCGGGGACCTGTGGCGCGGCCAGCGCGAGTTGGATGCGATCGAGCGTGCGGGCCAGCCGTTCGTTTTTCAGCGGCTTGAGCACGTAGTCGAGCGCGGCGTGCTCGAATGCTTGCACGGCGTACTCGTCATAGGCGGTGACGAACACGACCCGGGTCGGCCCTTCGATGCCCTGCGCCACTTCAAGCCCGTTCAAGCCCGGCATCTGGATGTCGAGAAACGCCAGGTCCGGCCGCAGCTCGGCGATCCTGGCCGCCGCCTCGATGCCGTTCCTGGCCACGTGGACGATGTCGAGTTCCGGCCACAGTTGCATCAACTGTTCCTTGAGGTGCAGGGCAAGGTGTGGTTCATCGTCGGCAATCAGTGCGGTGGTCATGGCGTTGCGGTGTAGGGAAGGTGGATGGAAGCGTGGGTGCCCACCGCGCGCGGTGTCACGCACAGTGCGGCATGGCCGGCATAGCGCGTACGCAGCCGCGCGCGGATATTCTCGAGCGCCATGCCGTTGCCGGCGTGACGTTGGCGCCGTGGCGCGTCGAGTCCGAGTCCGTCATCGGTCACGGTGATCTCGAGCCGCCCGTCGCGCACGCTGGCATGGATCCGCACCACGCCGCCTTCGACTTTCGGTTCGAGGCCATGGGTGATGGCGTTTTCAATCAGTGGTTGCAGCAACAGCGGTGGCAGGATCGCGGCGCGCGCCTGGGCGTCGGCGTCGATGCTGTAACTGAGCCGCTCGCCCATGCGGATTTGGAACAGTTGCAGGTAGCTGCGCGCCATGTCGAGTTCCTGCGCCAATGTGCTGTCGGCATGGCGTAACTGGACCAGGCCCGCGCGCAGGTAATCGCTGAAGTCGATCAGCATTTGCCGCGCGCCGGGCGTGTCGTGTCCGATCAGGCTTTGCACATTGGCGAGCGTATTGAACAGGAAGTGCGGTTCAATCTGCGCCTGCAGCAGGCGCAGCTGGGATTCGGTGGCTTGTTGCTGCTGCGCGCGCTGGTTGGCGCGCAGGCGCCACCAAAACCAGTTCGCTGCGCCAATCACGACAACGAATAACAGCATCCTGACCTGGATACCCTGTTGGGCGATGTTCCGGTAGACGTTGTCCAGGCCCCGACCGCTGGCGGTGACCAGTAACAGCATGGAGAGCACGAAACCGAGCGCGAGGCCGGCCAGGCCGATCGCGTTCAGCAGCACGGTGGTGCGCCAGTGGCCGCCATTGGCCAGCGTGGCGAGGGCGCCGGCTGGCAGCGCCAGTTCGAGCAGGCGAAAGAGCGCCAACACGGTATTGGCGATGACGACGCAAATGGTCAGGTTAACCGGCGCCATCACCCGCCACCAGTTGCCATCGCTGGCCAGGCCGGTCAGCAAGCCGGTCAACAACATCATGACGGCGCCCAGGCCGGCCGCCATGACAGTGCAGACCAGCACGCGCGCCCAGGCCGGCTCGCTGTGCTGCTTCTGGAGCAGCCACAGGGAATGCCAGGCGGCGACGAGAATGGACGGGAGTTTCATGGCCGCCATTCTAAGCGGGGGAGGGGCGGCGGCAAACTGGCGTGCGACGAATCGACAGCCGGGCCGACGGATGGCGTCGCGCATAGTCATGGAGGCAGCTGCGAATGAGGTACAATTGACCCCTTGTGCGCCATGCACGGACGCAACGCGGCGCAGCAGAACAATACCATCATTCAAAGGTTTTCTCCCATGAGTCTCCAATGCGGCATCGTCGGCTTGCCTAACGTCGGCAAGTCCACCCTTTTCAATGCTCTGACCAAGGCGGGTATCCCGGCTGAAAATTATCCGTTCTGTACCATCGAGCCGAACGTCGGCGTGGTGGAAGTACCGGATCCGCGTATGGCTGCGCTGGCAGACATCGTCAAGCCGGAACGCATGGTCAACGCCATCGTGGAATTCGTCGACATCGCCGGCCTGGTGGCCGGTGCGTCGCAAGGCGAAGGCCTGGGCAACCAGTTCCTGTCGCACATCCGCGAAACCGACGCCATCGTCAACGTGGTGCGCTGCTTCGAAGATGAAAACGTGATCCACGTGGCCGGCAAGGTCAGCCCGCTGGACGACATCGAAGTGATCCAGACCGAACTGGCGCTGGCCGACCTGGGCACCGTGGAAAAAGCCATCCACCGCGAAAACAAGAAAGCCCGTTCCGGCGACAAGGATGCCGCCAAGCTGGTGGCGCTGCTGGAAAAAATCGTGCCGCAACTGAACGAAGCCAAGCCGGTGCGCGCGATGGGCCTGGATGCCGACCAGATGCTGCTGATCAAGCCGCTGTGCCTGATCACCGCCAAGCCAGCCATGTACGTGGCCAACGTGTCCGATACCGGCTTCACCAACAACCCGCTGCTGGACCAGTTGACCGAATACGCGGCCTCGCAAAACGCCCCGATCGTGGCCATTTGCGCCGCGATCGAAGCGGAAATCGCCGACCTGGACGATGCCGACAAAGCCGCTTTCCTGGCTGACATGGGCATGGAAGAGCCAGGCCTGGACCGCCTGATCCGCGCCGGCTACAAGCTGCTGGGCCTGCAAACCTACTTCACCGCCGGCGTGAAAGAAGTGCGCGCCTGGACCATCCACGTTGGCGACACCGCGCCACAGGCCGCCGGCGTGATCCACACCGACTTCGAACGCGGCTTCATCCGCGCGCAAACCATCGCTTACGACGATTACATCCAGTACAAGGGTGAAGCCGGCGCCAAGGAAGCGGGCAAGATGCGCGCCGAGGGCAAGGAATATGTGGTCAAGGATGGGGATGTGCTGAACTTCCTGTTCAACGTGTGATGGATGCCGAAGCGCCAGCGTAGCTGGATGCTTCGGAAAATCCGCACAATCTCAATAAAGCCGCGCCAGTCGCGGCTTTATTGTTTGTACACCTGCCGCGCTGCGATCAAGGACCAACATGAAACAGCTGCCACTACTGTGTGCCGCGCTGACAACGCTGGGTGCGTCGGCACAAATTGTCACCCCTTCCGGCAAGGCTTTGCCGCCGCCGCCTGGCCGCGCCGTCTCGGACGGACGGGTGTTCGAGCTCGTCAGCGTTGAGAACATGCCCGTCAAGCCGCCTGCGGGCGAGCTGGAAAAAATGCGGGCAAGTTTCAAGATGAAGGCCGCGGACGGCGTCAGTCACATGGAAAAGTCGCCGGAGAAGGTGAAGGGCTTTTTTGAGCATAACAAGGCGGCGGCCGGCTTCCTGGCGGCGACCGAGGCGCGCAAGGCCCAGCCCGAGGCACACAAGGGACGTCCGCCCGTGCCTGAAGTGCACCGCGACCTGGCGGCGCTGAAGCTCACGTTCAAGCCGGCCCTGTTCCAGCGCGCCAAGCTGGTGGCTGTTGCACCGTCGGGTACCATCGTCAACGGGAACTGGACCGGCGTGGAGCGCTTCTTCCAGCTGCCCGACGCGGGTATCGTCGTGCTGACCGAGATCGATCTGGCGGCGACCAAGGGCAAATTTTCGATGCTGAAAGAAGCGGTCAATGGCGCGGTCAACGGCGGCCCGGCGATTTCCAAGGTCATCATGGATAATGCCGGCGATTCGATCGAGGAAGTCGTGTGGATGAACGGCCCGGTGTATTCGCGCCTGGTGTTCGGCCCCACCCTTGTCGCGGGCACGAACGGCATGAAGGTGAAGGCGGCCAAGCAGGTGACGGGTCTGTCGCTGGCACAAGAGCTGCGTTGATCAACGCCGCAACCGCTGCGCCACAGGCATCACATCACGTTTGACCGGCGGCCTCGCAAGAAATAAACAGCGACCGCGCCGATCACCAGCACCGTCACCACCGACGCTTCCACGCCAAACGCGCCGCCGGTCAGCCATTCCGAACCGCTCAACTGCCCGCGCAGCAAGCCTTCCTTGGTCTCGTGGCCGGATACGGTCGTGGAAAACACCTGGCCGACGAAGTAATTCCAGGCCACGTGGTTGGCGATGCACAGCCACAGGCGGCGGGTGCGCATGTAGATGGCCGCTTGCATCACGCTGTAGGCGCACAGGGCGGCGATGCCGACCAGGCTGACGCCGTCATTCGGCAAATGGCCCAGCGCGAACAGGATGGCGGAGATCACGATGGCCCAGGCGCTGCCCAGCGATTGTTCAGTAATGCGGAACACGATGCCTCGGAACAGGATTTCTTCCGCCAACCCCACCAGCACCAGTTCCGCCAGCGGCAGCAGCAGGCTCAGGCCGACTGCATTGACGCCATCCAGGTGATACGCGCCCAGCAAACCCAGCACCGCAAAGACCGTTCCCACCAGTCCCGCGCCCAGCAGCAGGCCGAAGGCCACTTCACGGCCGGCGCCGCGCGTGCCAAATTCCGTCAGCGCGCGCTGTTCCGTGCTGCGGATGAACCAGCGGTAGACCAGGAAGCTGATCAGGGCCGCCAGCAATTGTGGCCAGACCACGCGATACGGCTTGTCCACCAGTTTGCTGGCCAGGATCATGGTCAGCGGCACCGGGGCAAACGTCAGTACGGCCCCCGCCACGATGCGGACCACGGGGTGCGCCCAGATGCGCGCCGGCAGGGATGACGACGTTGCCTGATTCGTGGTGGGAATTGCCGCTGCTTCACTCATATGGTGTCTCCAGGATGTTATTGGTTGTCTTGTAAGTCGGCCCGCGCGGCCCGGATGCGTTCACCGAACGGGCGGCTATTCAATACTTCAATGGCTTGCGCCAGGCACTGGGACAGTGGCGTGTCCAGTTCCGCGTCCAGGCTGTCCGCCGCCATCTTCGTGGCGCGCCAGCAAGCCTGTACGCGCGGCAGCAAGGCAAGGCCTTTCTCGCTGAGGCTGACGATGCGCTGGCGCCCGTCGTGCGGCCCCGGTTCGATCAGCAACAGCCCCTTTTTTTGCATCAGCGCCACCGTCTGCGTTGCCGCCGGTTGCGTGATGCCGGCCACTTCGGCGATGTCGCCGATCGTCACTTGCTGGCGCGTCGACAGCACCCGCATGACGGGCGTGAAGCGGGGCCGGTAATCCGGCAAGTCCGCTTCCGCATACGACGCTTCGACGGCGCCATCCAGCAATTCGATCAAGTGGCGCAATTGTGTACCCAGTCCTTGTTTCATGTGATAAATAATATCAGTGATTATATAAGCGGTAAAGTAATTTGATGCAACCTGCCGGCGGCAAGCTGTCCGGCTTAGTCGCCGCCCGGTGCGCTCAGCGGGGCGCGGCTTTGTTCATTGTTGGCGTTGACCAGCCGGGTCAGCAATTCCATGAACTGCAATTGCTCCGTTCCACTCAGCGGCGCCAGCAGGCGCCGCCGCAGGCGCTGTGCGCCGGGCACCAGTTCTTCCAGCAGGCGGTCGCCGGCCGCCGTGATGGTCAGCGCGCGTTGGCGGCGGTTGTGCGGGATGACTTTGCGCTCCAATAGCCCTTTTTCTTCCAGCCGCGCGCAGACCGTGGCGCCGGTGGACGTGTCGATACCGGTCACGGCCGACAGCGAGACCTGGTCGATGCCGGGATGGCCGGCCAGGTTGCGCAGCATCGCGTATTGCACCGGCGTCAGCTCGCTGCCCATCTCGTCGTAAAACATCGACACCGAAATCTGCTGCGCGCGGCGCAACAGGTGGCCGGGGTGTTCATACAAGTCTTCCAGTTTGCTTTCGGTGTGCGGCATCGGCAAAAAAATTCGTCAGGGTGGTTTACTTCGCGGCGCAGAAGCCTATACTTTACAACATTCAGTGTACTGAATATTGATAAAAAGGAGACGAGATGTACCCCAAGAACACCTGGTATGTGGCGTGTACGCCGGATGAAATCGATGGCAAACCGCTGGGCCGCCAGATCTGCGGCGAGAAAATCGTGTTTTACCGTGGCGAGGGCGGCAAGGTGGCGGCCGTGGAGGATTTTTGCCCGCACCGCGGCGCGCCGCTGTCGCTGGGCTTTGTGCGCGAGGGCCAGCTGGTGTGCGGTTACCACGGCCTGACCATGGGCTGCGAAGGCAAAGCCGTCAGCATGCCGGGCCAGCGCGTGCGCGGCTTCCCATGCATCCGCAGCTATGCGGTGGTGGAGCGCTATGGCTTCATCTGGGTCTGGCCGGGTGACCAGGCGCAGGCCGATCCCGCGCAAATCCACCACCTGGAGTGGGCCGACCATCCCGACTGGGCGTATGGCGGCGGCCTATATCACATCCATTGCGAGTACCGCCTGATGATCGACAACCTGATGGACTTGACGCACGAAACCTATGTGCACGCGTCGAGCATCGGCCAAAAGGAAATCGATGAAGCGCCGGTCCAGACGCGGGTCGAAGGCGACCAGGTGATCACCAGCCGCCACATGGAAAACGTGATGGCGCCGCCGTTCTGGCGCGCGGCCTTGCGCGGCAATGGCCTGGCGGACGACGTGCCGGTGGACCGCTGGCAAATCTGCCGCTTCACGCCGCCCAGCCACGTGATGATCGAAGTGGGCGTGGCCCATGCGGGCAAGGGCGGCTACGATGCCGATGCGCGCCACAAGGCGTCGAGCATCGTGGTGGATTTCATCACGCCGGAAACCGACACGTCGCACTGGTACTTCTGGGGCATGGCGCGCAACTTCAAGCCGGACGACCCGGAACTGACCGCCACCATCCGTTCCGGCCAGGGCAATATCTTTGCGGAAGACCGCGACATCCTGGAGCAGCAGCAAGCCAATATCCTGCGCCATCCCGAACGCAAGCTGCTGATGCTCAATATCGACGCCGGCGGCGTGCAGTCGCGCCGCATCCTTGACCAGTGGCTGCGGCGCGAGCAGGAGCAGGCACAGGAGCAGCGGGCATGAGCGCGCACGTAGAGCAAGCGGGCGCCATGTGCCAGCCGGCCGGGCAGGCGGGCGGCGCGCTGCTGCAAGTGAAGGTGGCGCGCAAGCTGGCCGAGGCGGAAGGCATTTGCAGCTTCGAACTGGTCAGCGCGGACGGCGTGCCGCTGCCGCCGTTCAGCGCCGGCGCGCACATCGACGTGCACGTGCGGCCCGGACTGGTGCGCCAGTATTCGCTGTGCAACCCGCCGCATGAGCGGCAGCGCTACCTGATCGGCGTGCTGCGCGACCCCGCGTCGCGCGGCGGTTCGCAGGCCATGCACGACGAGGTGCAGGCCGGTGCGGTGTTGCGGATCAGCGCGCCGAAAAACCATTTTCCGCTGGCGCAGGCGCCCGCCAGCCTGCTGCTGGCCGGCGGGATTGGCATCACGCCGATGCTGGCGATGGCCGAAGCGCTGTCCGACCAGGGCGCCGGGTTTGAGCTGCATTATTGCACCCGTTCGCCGCAGCGCACCGCCTTCCGCGCGCACCTCGCCGCGGCGCCGTACGCGGCGCAAGTGCACTTCCACTACGACAGCGGCGAGCCTGCGCAACGGCTGGACTTGCCGGCGCTGCTGGCGCGCACGGACCGGCGCACCCATCTTTATTTGTGCGGGCCGTCCGGCTTTATCGACCATGTGCGGAGCACGGCCGCCGCGCAGGGCTGGCCTTTGGACCAGGTGCACCTGGAATATTTCGGCGCCGCCGCCGCGCCGGCCGGCATCGACGGCGACCGGGCGTTCGAAGTGCGCCTCGCCTCCAGCGGCAAGGCGTATTCCATCCCGGTTGGCCGCACGGTTTTGCAGGTGCTGACCGAGGCCGGCGTGTTCGTTCCCGCGTCCTGCGAGCAGGGCGTGTGCGGCACGTGTGTGACGCGCGTGCTCGATGGCGTGCCGGAGCACCGCGACCTGTACCTGACCGAAGACGAGCAGGCCGCCAACGACCAGTTCACGCCGTGCTGTTCGCGCGCCCGCGGCGCGCAACTGCTGCTGGATTTGTGAACCGTGCGGCCGGTCCTGCGCCCGATGGCGGTGGGCCGGTCGCATGGCGCCGGATTACGCGGCCGCTTGGTGCTTGCCCTGGCGGTTACCCTGCCGTTCGCGCAGCACCGCCTGCAACCCGCCCCAGTGTTCCTGGAACAGGGCCGCATCCATCGGTTTCACGTCGCGCATGATGGGGCGGAAGCCCATGTGGGCCAGCACGTCGCGTTCCAGGTCGATGCCGGGCGCGATTTCCGTCAGTTCCAGTCCGTCGGAGGTCAGGCGCAGCACGGCGCGCTCCGTGACGAACAGCACGTCCTGGCGGCGCTGCGCGGCGTCGTGCCCGTTGAAGGTGACTTGTTCCACCTGCTCGATGAACTTGCGCGATTTACCCTCGGTGACGATCTGCAGGCGGCCATCGCCGACCGCGACCTGCAGGCCGCCGGCGGTAAAGGTGCCGCAAAAGACCAGCGTGGGCGTGGCGCGCGTGATGTTGATGAAGCCGCCGCAGCCGACCGGGCGGCCATTGAACTTGCTGACGTTGACGTTGCCGCGGCTGTCCGCCTGGGCCAGTCCGAGGAAGCTGGCATCGAGTCCGCCGCCGTCATAAAAATCGAATTGCGATGACTGTTCAATGATGGATTCCGGATTGTAGGCCAGGCCGAAATCGCCGAATTGCGCCGGCACGCCGCCATTGATGCCGCTTTCTATGCTCAGTTGCAGCATGTCCGCCACACCTTCCTCGGCGGCGATGGAGGGAATGCCGGCCGGGATGCCGATGCCCAGGTTGCTGACCGCGCCCGGCGTGAGTTCCAGCGCGGCACGGCGCGCGATCACCTTGCGCTCGTCGAGCGGCATCGGCGCCAGTGAACCGAGCGGCACGCGCAGGTCGCCGCACAGGGCCGGGTCGAACCGGGTGGCGATCGACTGCATGTGGTTTTCCGGACTTCCCAGCACCACGTAATCGACCAGCAGGCCGGGGATTTTCACCGATTTCGGATGCAGGCTGCCGGCCCGCACCACGCGCTCGACCTGGGCGATGACGATGCCGCCGCAGGCGCGCGCCGCCTGCGCGATCGACAGTTGTTCCAGCAGCATGCCTTCCTTGTCCAGCGTGATGTTGCCGTTTTCATCGGCCAGTGTGCCACGGATGATGGCCACGTCGATTTTCGGGCAAGGATAGTGCAACCACTCTTCGCCGCCGAATTCCACCAGCCGCACCAGGTCTTCGCCGCAGCGGCTATTGAGTTTTCCGCCTTCCAGGCGCGGATCGACGAAGGTGCCCAAGCCGACTTTGGTCAAGAGGCCCGGCGTGCGCGCCGCAATGTGGCGTGTCAGGTGCGACAGCGAGCCTTGCGGGAAGTTATAGGCTTCGATTTCGCCCTCGAACACCATCTTCATCATTTCCTTGCCGGTCTGGCCGAAATGACCCGCCACCACGCGCCGCACCATGCCCGGATGGGCGAAATGCACCATGCCGCCGTCGCCGCTGTTGCCGATGGCGCCGCAGGCCCACGTGGTGAGGCCGCGCGGATGACCGCTGGCCAGGAAGCCGCGCTCCAGTCCTTTCAATACTTCCTCGGCCAGGCTGGTCATGGCCAGCCCGCCCAAAAACACGGTGGCGCCGTCCGCTACCAGGCTGCCCACGTCGTCGGCATGAATGATGTTCATCTTGCTCCTCCTCGGGGTTGTAGTCCGCGCGCCGGCGGCTGCCGCCACGCTTGCGTTTCCGCTCGATTTGATTATACTGAATAATAGTTATATTTTAAAACTAATTCGCGGAGATCCAAAGGAGACCCCATGCAACAAACCAGCGACCTGATTACCCTGGCTTTTGACGGTGCGGTGGCCCGCATCGCGATCAACCGGCCAGCCAAGCGCAACGCCCTCAGCGATGAACTGATCGGCGCCTTGCAGCAAACCTTCGAGCGCTTGCCGGACACGGTGCGCGCCGTCGTATTGACGGGCGAGGGCGAGCATTTCTGCGCGGGCCTGGACCTGGCCGAAATGCGCGAACGCAGCACCACCGAGGCGGTGCACCATTCGCGCATGTGGCATGCGGCGTTCGAGCGGGTGCAGTTCGGCCGCGCCCCGGTGATCGTGGTGCTGCGCGGCGCCGTGGTGGGCGGCGGGCTGGAACTGGCGGCGGCAGCCCATATCCGCGTGGCCGAGCATTCCGCCTTTTATGCGCTGCCGGAAGGCCAGCGCGGCCTGTTCGTGGGCGGCGGCGGGTCGGTGCGCATTTCGCGCATGATCGGCGTACCGGCCATGACCGACGTGATGCTGACCGGACGTGTGCTCGATGCGCACGAAGGACACCGGCTGGGCGTGTCGCAATACCTGGTGGAGCCGGGCCAGGGGCTGGAGAAGGCGATGGAGCTGGCGCGCAAGGTGGCGGCCAACGCGCCGATGACCAATTACGCGGTGATGCACGTGCTGCCGCGGATTGCCGACCAGTCGATCCAGGATGGCATGATGACGGAATCGCTGATGGCGGCGGTGGCGGTCAGCGATCCGGATACGCGGGGCAGGCTGCTGGCCTTCCTTGACCATAAAGCCAACAAAGTGCGGTTCCAGGCCTGATCCAAAAAAAGCATACAGGAGGAGACAACCATGACCCCAGCAACCACGGCAGCAATGCCTGTTTCGCCATCGGCGCCGCCCGCGCCACGCTACCGGCGCCTGGAATTCGGCATCAAGGGCGTCGAGATCGAGCGCCATCCGGGCGGCGCCACCTACGTGCGCACGCGGCAGGCACTGCAGGATTATCCCGCGCGCCTGGGCGAGCGCCTGCGGCACTGGGCTGCGCACGCCCCCGGGCGCACTTACATGGCGCGCCGCGGCGCGGACGGCGCGTGGCGCCACATCAGCTACAGCCAGGCGCTGGACAGCGCACGCCGCATCGGCCAGGGACTGCTGGCGCGCGGCCTGTCGGTCGAGCGTCCGCTGCTGATCCTGTCCGACAACGACCTGGAGCACGCGATGCTGACGCTGGCCTGCCTGTACACGGGGATACCGTTTTCATCGATCTCGCCCGCCTATTCGCTGCTGTCGAAGGATTACGACAAGCTGCGCCACGTGTTGAAGGTGCTGACGCCGGGCATGGTGTTCGCGGCCGACGGCGAACAGTTCGGCGCCGCCATCCGCGCCTGCGTGGCTGATGATGTGGAAGTGCTGGTGACGGCCAACCCGCCGGCCGGCCGCGCGGCGACGCTGTACGCGGCCCTGGCGGACACGCCGGCCGGCGACGAGGTGGAGCGCGCCTTTGCCGCCACCGGCCCGGACACGATCGCCAAATTCCTGTTCACGTCCGGCTCCACCAAGATGCCGAAGGCGGTCATCAACACGCACCGCATGTGGTGCAGCAACCTGCAAATGATGCGCCAGACCTGGCCCTTCCTGGAGGAGGATCCGCCGGTACTGATCGACTGGTTGCCATGGAACCATACCTTCGGCGGCAACCACAACGTCGGCCTGGTGCTGTACAACGGCGGCACCATGTACATCGACGACGGACGCCCGACGCCGCAGGGCATCGCCGCCACCTTGCGCAACCTGCGCGAGATCGCGCCGACGATTTACTTCAACGTGCCCAAAGGCTGGGAGGAAGTCGCCTATGCGCTGGAAGCCGACCCGCAACTGAGCGCCGTCTTCCACAGCCGGCTGCGCATGCAGTTCTACGCCGCCGCCGCGCTGCCGCAAACCATCTGGGACAAGCTGCACGCGGTGGCCGAGCGCGATTGCGGCGAGCGCATCGTCATGAATTGCGGCCTGGGCATGACGGAGACCGCGCCGTCGGCGCTGTTCGTGGTGCAGGAACAGGTGCGGGCGGGGCAGATCGGCGTGCCGCTGCCCGGCATCACGGTCAAGCTGGTGCCCAATGGCGACAAGACCGAAGTGCGCTACCACGGCCCGAACGTCACGCCCGGCTATTGGCGCGACGCCGCGCAAAGCGCCGCCGCGTTCGACGACGAAGGGTATTTCTGTTCGGGCGATGCGGTGAAGTGGTACGACCCGGAGCAGCCCGACCTGGGCTTTGTGTTCGATGGCCGGGTGGCGGAAGATTTTAAGCTGTACACCGGCACCTGGGTCAGTGTGGGGCCATTGCGCGGACGCATCATTATCGAGGGCGCGCCGTGCCTGCAGGATGTGGTGATCGCCGGCCATGACCGCGCCGAAGTGGGCATCCTGATCCTGCCGAATTTGGCGCAGTGCCGGCGCCTGGCCGCGCAGCAGGGCTTCGATGCGGACTATGCCAGCGACGTCCAGGTGCTGCAATCGGCGCCGGTGCGCGGATTCTTCCAGGCCATGCTGCAGCGCCTGTACCAGCAGGGCACCGGCAGCGCCAGCCGCGTGGCGCGCGCGCTGATCCTGCTCGAGCCGCCCAGCATCGACCAGGGTGAAATCACCGACAAGGGATCGATCAACCAGCGCGCCGTGCTGACGCGGCGCGCGGCGCTGGTGACGGCGCTGTATGACGACGCCGATCCCGCCGTTCTCCTTCCCAATACCTGACAAGGACGCACCATGAAACAAAAGGGTTTTTACGCCGGTTTCGACGACATCTGGATGATCGCCGGCGTGCGTACGCCGATGGTCGACTATTGCAGCCACTTCGGTGGCATCTCACCGACGGACCTGGGCATCAAGGCGGCGCGCGAAGTGCTGCGCCGCAGCGGCGTGCCGGGCACGGACATCGATTCCGTCATCACCGGCAACATGGCGCCGGGCGATTTCTTCCAGTTCGTGCTGCCGCGCCACATCGGTCTGTATGCGGGCGTGCCGATGGAGGTGCCGGCCATTAATGTGCAGCGTATCTGCGGCACCGGTTTTGAACTGATCCGCCAGGCCGGCGACCAGATCGAGCGGGGCTATTGCGAGGCGGCGCTGGTGGTGGCCACGGAAAACATGACGCGCAACCCGATCGCCGCGTTCGGCCACCGCACCGGCTTCAAGCTCGGCGTACCGGTGGAATTCAAGGATTACATGTGGGAAGCGCTGATCGACCCCGCGCCCGGCGTGACCATGCCGCAGACCGCGGAAAACCTGGCCAAACGCTACGGCATCCGCCGTGCCGACGTCGACGCCTATGCCGCGCTGTCGTTCGAGCGCGCGCTGGCGGCGCAGGAGTCCGGCTTCCTGGACGGCGAGATCGTCGCCGTGGGCAATGAACAATTCACGCTGGACGGCTACGCCACGCGCGGCATCAAGCTGCCGCCGAAAGTGGGCGACGTTGCGCGCGACACCCATCCACGGCCTTCGCCGCTGGAAGCGCTGGCCAAATTGCGCTCCCTGTACGAAGGCGGCGTACAGACCGCCGGCAACAGTTCCGCGCTGGTCGACGCGGCGGCCGCCACCATCGTCGCGTCGGGCGATTATGTTCGTCGCAACGGCCACCGGCCGCTGGCGCGCGTGGCCGCCGCCGCCGCCGTGGGCGTGCCGCCGGAAATCATGGGCATCGGCCCGGCCGCCGCGATCCGCCTGCTGCTCGAGCGCTCCGGGCTGGCGCTGGACGACATCGCGCTGTTTGAAATCAACGAGGCGCAGGGCGCGCAGGTGCTGGCCGTCGAGCGCGAACTGGGACTGGACCGCGGCCGCCTGAACGTCAACGGCGGCGCCATCGCGTTGGGCCATCCGCTGGCCGCGACCGGCGTGCGCCTGACCGTGACGCTGGCGCGCGAATTGCGCCGGCGCGGCCAGCGCTATGGCATTTCGTCGGCTTGCGTGGGCGGCGGGCAGGGCATCGCGCTGCTGGTGGTCAACCCGGACGCGGATTGACGCGGAGTGACCCAGGCGGTGTGGCAGCACATACACGAATACCTTTACGGAGAAGCAGACATGCAATTACAAGGACAAGCCGCCCTGGTGACGGGCGGCGCATCGGGGCTGGGCGCGGAAACCGTGCGCCAGCTGGCGCAGGCCGGCGCGAAGGTGGCGGTGCTGGACGTCAATATCGCGGCGGCGCAAGCGCTGGCGCGGGAAGTGGGCGGCATCGCCGTGCAGTGCGACATCACCAGCGAAACCAGCGTGCGCGAAGCGCTGGCGGTGTCGCGCGTCGCGCACGGCCCGGCGCGCATCCTGATGAACTGCGCCGGCATCGGCGGCGCGAAACGGCTGGTGGGGCGCGACGGCCCGATGCCGCTGGAAGACTTCAGCCGCATCATCAACGTCAACCTGATCGGCACCTTCAACGTGATCCGCCTGGCCGCCGCTGAAATGACGGCGCTGGAACCCCTGGAAGACAACGAGCGCGGCGTGATCGTGTGCACCGCGTCGGTGGCGGCCTACGATGGCCAGGTGGGACAGGCCGCCTATGCCGCGTCGAAGGGCGGGCTGGTGTCGCTGACCCTGCCGCTGGCGCGCGACCTGGCGCAATTCGGCGTGCGGGTGGTCACGATTGCACCGGGCCTGTTCCTGACGCCGCTGCTGTACCAGTTGCCGGAGGAAGTGCAGCAATCGCTGGGCGCGTCGATTCCCTTCCCCAAGCGCCTCGGCAAGGCGGCGGAATTCGCGTCGCTGGCGCTGCACATCGCGGGCAACCTGGCGCTGAATGGTGAAGTGATCCGCCTCGACGGTGCGCTGCGCCTGCCGCCGCGCTGAACGGCAGAAAGGGAAACTGCATCCGCCTGGACGGTGCGCTGCGCCTGCCGCCGCGCTGAGCGGCGGCTACGCGGCGGGGATGTCTTCCGCCGCCAGCATGGCGCTGAACCCGGCCAGTGGCATGGGTTTGCCGAACAGGTAGCCTTGCGCCAGGCGGCAACCGTGCGCCATCAGGTAGGCCGCCTGTTCCTCGGTTTCCACGCCCTCGGCCACGGTCTCCAGCCGCAGCGCGGCGGCAATCGACAGCATGGCCTTAACCAGTTCGCACTTGTCGCGCTGGACCGGAACGCCCTGCACGAATGAACGGTCGATCTTCAATTGCCCGACAGGGAAACGGCTCAGGTAGCTGAGTGCGGAATACCCGGTGCCGAAATCGTCGATCGAGATCGACAAGCCCATGCCGTGCAGCGTTTCCAGGGTGGCGGCCACCTCGCGGCTGTCTTCCAGCAGCAGGCTCTCGGTAATCTCCAGTTCCAGCCATTCCGGACGGCACCCGGTTTCGGCCAGGATGCGGCGTATCGAGCCGGCCAGGTCGTTGCGCACGAACTGGCGCGTCGACAGGTTGACCGCCACCCGCACCGGGATGGCCAGCCCCTGGTTCCAGCGCACCACGTCGCGGCAGGCGGTCCGCAACACCCATTCGCCGATGTCCACGATCAGGCCGCAGGCTTCGGCGGCCGGAATGAAGCGGTCCGGCGGCACCAGGCCGTAGCCGTCGCGGCGCCAGCGCAGCAGCGCTTCGGCGCTGACCATGCGCCCGGTCTGCAGTTCGACCTGCGGCTGGTAATGCAGCGCCAGTTCGCCGCGCTTTTGCGCCCGCCGCAGCGCCGCTTCCAGCTCCAGCCGGTCTTGTGAACGCTGCGTAAATTCGGGCTGGTAAAACTGGAAATTGTTGCGCCCCATCTGCTTGGCGTGGTACATCGCCGAGTCGGCATACTTGTACAGCGCCTCGATGCCGGTGCTGTCGTCCGGATACAGGGCGATGCCGATGCTGCACGAGATAAACAATTCCTGGCCGTCCATCACGAAGGGTTCGGCCAGTTCGCGCAGGATGTTGCCGGCCATCGTCGCCAGGCCGTCGCCCTTGCGCATGTTCGGCAGCAGTACCGAGAATTCATCGCCGCCCAGCCGCGCCACCGTGTCGTACGGGCGCACGCTGGCCAGCAGGCGCTGTGCCGCCATGCGCAGCAATTCGTCGCCGGCGCCGTGGCCCATGGTGTCGTTGATTTCCTTGAAATGGTCCAGGTCCAGCATCATCAGGCCGAACTGGCGGCCGTGGTAAGCGGCGTCGGCGATGGCCTGGCGGATGCGGTCGGTCAGCAAGGTGCGGTTGGGCAGGCCGGTCAGCGCGTCGTTGAAGGCCTGGCGGTGGATCACGCGCCGGTATTCATCGATTTCAGAGATGTCGCGGCCGATGGCCAGCACATGGCTGACGCGGCCGGATACGTCGAACTCGGGGCAAATGCGCACGTGCAGGCAAGTCTCGGGGCCACCCATGCGCCATTCCAGCTCGATGCTGCGCTCCTTGCCTTGCGCGATCACGTCGCCGATGGCTTCCAGGTAGCGCGCGCCAGGTTCGCCGCCGGGCAGGTCGGCCGGCGTCGTGCCCAGGATGCGGGCCAGGTCGCCGCCCAGCGACGCCACGCCGCGCGGATTGGTATAGATGCGGCGGCAGTCGAGGTCATAGCGGGAAATGATGTCCGGCGAATTTTCCACCAGGGCGCGGAATTCCTCTTCACGCTTGCGCATCAGTGTTTCCAGCCGCTTGAGTTCAGTGATGTCGCGCATGATGGAAAGCACGCCGGTTACCGCGCCATGGGCGTCGAATTCCGGCCCGAAGTGGTTCTGGAAGTGGCGCAGGCGTCCGTCCGGCGCGTGGTATTCGATTTCGCTGACAACCGGTGTGCCGCTGGCCAGCACCGCGCGGATGTCGGCCAGCAGCCGTTCGTTCTGGACGCCGGTGGCGAGTGGCGCATCGGCCGGTGTCTTGCCGAGCAGGTCGGCTGCCGCCTTGCCGGTGATTCTTTCCACGGCCGGACTGACATAGGTGCGGCGGCATTCGGTGTCGTAGCGGAACAGCGGGTCCGGTAAATTCTCGACCAGCGTGCGGTAACTGTGTTCGCGCCGCTGCAGCAGCGCTTCCAGGCGCTTGCGCTCGGCGATATCGTGCGCGCAGCCTTCGGTGCGTTCATACGCCAGGCGCCGCGCTTCCTCGGCCCGGCGGGCGCGGATGTCGCGCGTGTAGGCAACGGTGACGGCGGCGCCCTCGTGCATCTGGCACAGCAGCATCACTTCCACCGGCACCAGTTCCCCGCTGGCGATGCGATGTACGGTTTCCAGCGTGTCCGAATCGCCGTGCTTCAGCTTGCGGTAGAGCGCCGCGATATCGGCGTTGCCTATGGTGGGATTCCAGTTCGGCGGCCGCCAGGTCAGCAGCGTATCCCGGCTGACGCCGAAGTGCAGGCAGGCGGCGTCGTTGGCGAAGATCACCCGGCCGCCATCGGTCATGTCGTGCATGGTGACGGCGACGTCCCTGACCTGGTTGATCATGTTGCGGAACAGCGCCCCCTCGTTCACCTGCGCCCGCAGCCGCCGCACATGGCGTGCCTGCAGGATGAGGAGGAAAATGGCTGGCGGCAGGAGGACCGCCCAGGCGGCGGCAAACGAAATCATGACATGCGGCGACAGGTGGGCAGGTGGGCCAATGCGGCAACTACGGCTACTACCATGGTAGGGCCACCTTGCCCAAATGCCTATCAGGGTATTCCCGAACTCCCGTCAGGAAATCCTTACCCACCGGCCCGCCTTTCCGTTCAGAAGGCGTGGCGCACGCCGGCCATGATGCCGTTCTGCGTCTTGCCGGCGCCCACCGTGCCGCCCGCATCCAGCGCCACGGCGGACGCGCCGTCGTTTTTCATGCGGCCGATGGCGGCGTAGGTGGCGGTGCGCCTGGACAGCAGGTATGTCACGCGCGCCACCAGCATCGTCACGTCGGCGCCGCTGTTTTTCAGGTCGCGGTAAGCCACCTGGCCGTCCAGCGTGAGCTGCGGCGACAGCGGGTGGCTCGCGCCCAGGTAGTACAGATCGGATTCGCTGGCGCCGGTGGCGGCGTTGGTCTTGCGGGCAATCACGCCGCCGCCCAGTTTGGTGTCACCCAGCATGGCATAGGCGTTCAGGGTGACGCGGCGGTCGCTGTGATTGCTGCTGGCCAGGCCGCCGCCGGCGCCGGTGTTGCCATACAAAATGTCATACGAGGTGGTGACGCCGAACCGCTTGTTGTCGTAGCCCAGCAGGCCGGTGACCTGGCGGCAGGCCTTGGTATTGCCCGCCACTTCGCCCGCGCAGTTGGTGGCGGCCGGGCCGCCCGCCGCCGAGGCGTCGCGCCCGAGACTGTAGGTCGCGCCCATGGTGAATGCATTGAACGTGCCGAGATAGCCGATCGCGTTGTCGCTGCGCGCATTGGGCAGGTAGGGGTCGATGCTGCCGATGGCGAACAAATGCGGACCCAGCACGTCGGTCTTCATGCCGGATAAATACGTCATGTTGTGCTGGCGGCCGATGGTCAGCGTGCCCCATGCGCCTTTCAGCCCCACGAACGCCTGCCGTCCGAACAGGCGGCCGCCCTGGCCGGTGGTGCCGGTGTCGAGCGACATGCCGTTTTCCAGCGTAAAGACGGCTTGCAGGCCGTTGCCCAGGTCTTCCGTGCCACGGAAGCCGATGCGCGACGGGAAGCTGCTGGTCAGCGACGGGATTTTCGTGATCGAGTCGCCGGCCGCGTTGATGTTCGTGGTGTGGGCGATGCCGGAATCGACCAGGCCATAGACCGTGACCGACGATTGCGCCATGGCGGCGGATGCGGCCATGCCGCCCAGCAGTACACATGCGCTACGAATTGCTTGTTTCATTGTTTGAGTCTCCTGTTGTTGTTTAGTGCTTACCGAATCCCAGGTAGGCCTGCACCACTTGCGGGTCGCCGGCCAGTTGCGCGGCCGGACCGCTCATCGACATCTGCCCCAGCTCCAGCACATAGCCGTAATCGGCCACCTGCAGCGCGGCGCGGGCGTTTTGTTCGATCAGCAGCACCGACAAGCCGCCGTCGCGCAGGGTGCCAATGATGTGCAATATGTCCTTGACGATGCGCGGCGCCAGTCCCAGGCTGGGTTCATCGAGCATCAGCAGGGTGGGCTTGGCCATCAGCGCGCGGCCGATGGCCAGCATTTGCCGTTCCCCGCCGGACAGCGTGCCGGCCAGCTGCGCGCGGCGCTCCTTCAGGCGCGGGAAAATGTCGTACACGGTGGCCAACTGGTCGCGCGGATTCGCTTCGCCCAACCGCATGCGGCGGAAGCTGCCCAGCAGCAGGTTGTCTTCCACCGGCATGCTGGAAAACAGTGCGCGCGTTTCCGGCACCAGGCCGATGCCGTCCAGCACGCGCTGTTCCAGCGGACTGCGTTCGATGGCGCGGCCCTGGTAGCGGATCGCGCCGCGCGACGGCAGGATGCCCATCACCGCGTTCAGCAAGGTCGACTTGCCGGCGCCATTCGGGCCGATCACCGTGGCGATGCTGCCTTTTTCCAGCTTCAGGCCGACCTGGTGCAGCGCCTGCACCTTGCCGTAGCTGACTTGCAGCTGGTCCACTTCCAGCACGAGGTTGCTCGCTTCTTGACTCATTCCGTGCCTCCCAGATACGCTTCAATCACGGCCGGATGGACCTGGATCTGTTGCGGCGTGCCTTCCGCGATTTTTGTGCCGAATTCCATCACCACGATGTGGTCGGTCAGCTGCATGACGAAAGCCATGTCGTGCTCCACCAGCAGGATGCTCATGCCGCCGGCGCGCAGTTGCTTGAGCACGTCGGCCAGCGCCTGTTTTTCCAGGTGGCGCAAGCCGGCGGCGGGTTCGTCCAGCAACAGCAAGACCGGGTCGCAGCACAGCGCGCGGGCGATTTCCAGGATGCGTTGCTGGCCCAGCGCCAGGCTGCCGGCCGGTTCGTGCATCAGGTGCGCCAGGCCGACCTGTTCCAGTGCGCGTGCGGCTTCGGCCAGCAGCCGCGCCTCGCTGCGGCGGTCGAGGCGCAACATGGCGCGCGCCACGTCCATGCCCATCACGCTGTCGAGCCGCGCATGCGTGCCCAGCGCCACGTTTTCCAGCACCGTCATGGCGGGCAGCAGCTTCACGTGCTGAAAGGTGCGGGCCATGCCGCGCCGCGCGATGGCGCGCGCGCCCTGGCCGGCGACCGCCTCGCCCAGGAAGCGCACCGCGCCCCCGGTCGGCTTGAGCAGTCCGCTGACCAGGTTGAAGGTGGTGGACTTGCCGGCGCCGTTAGGGCCGATCAGGCCGACGATTTCACCGGCCTTGACGTTGAAGCTGACGCCGTTGACCGCCACCAGTCCGCCGAAGCGCTTGGTCATCGATTCCACCTGCAGCAGCGGGCTGCCCGCCGGCGGCAGGGCGCGCCGCGGCAGCGCCTCGGCCGGTGCGGGCGCCTGGCGCGGCGCTGCCGGCAGCACCCGGGCCGCCAGCGCCGCGACGCCGGGCCACAGCCCGTCGCGGGCATATTTCAGCATCAGCACCAGCACCAGTCCCAGCACGATGCCTTCATAGCTGCCGCCACCGCCCAGCATGCGTGGCAGCCATACCTGCAACTGGTCTTCCATCAGCTTGACGATGCCGGCGCCCAGCAGGGCGCCCCAGATGTGCGACACACCGCCCACCACCGCCATGAACAGGTACTCGATGCCCATCTTGATGCTGAACGGCGACGGGTTGACGGTGCGCTGCAAGTGCGCGAACAGCCAGCCCGACACCGACGCCAGCAGCGCGGCCAGCACGAACAGCAGGATCTTGTGGCGCGCGGTGTCGATGCCCATGGCTTCGGCCATCACCGTGCCGCCTTTCAGCGCGCGCAGTGCGCGGCCCGGGCGCGAATCGAGCAGGTTCAGGCTGAGCCAGGCGGCCAGCAGGACGATGCCCCACACCAGGTAATACATGGCGCGGTCCTGGGCCAGGTCGATGCCGAACACGCGCAGCGCCGGCACGCCGGAAATACCGTCATAGCTGCCCAGCCAGGCCAGTTTGCCGAACAGGAAATACAGGCTGATGCCCCACGCGATGGTGGCCAGCGGCAGGTAATGGCCGGACATGCGCAGCGTGATCCAGCCCAGCACCAGCGCGCTGGCGCCGGTCAGCAGCAGGCCGATGCCGAGCGCCAGCCATGGCGATACGCCGTGCGCGGTGCACAGGTAAGCGCTGGCATAGGCGCCGATGCCGGCAAAGGCGGCCTGGCCGAACGACGTCATGCCGCCGATGCCGGTCAACAGCACCACGCCGATCGCGGCCAGCGCATACAGGCCGATATAGTTCGCCTGCACCACCCAGAATTGCGGCGTGGGCAGCAGCGGGAACAGGACAAAGACCGCCAGCAGCAGGGCCGGGGCCAGCCACGGCTTGCGCCGGCGCGGGATGGCGGCCGGCGCCGGCGAAGGCGCCGCTGCCGATGCCGAGTCGGTTGCCGAGGCCTTGGCCGATGGCGCGGCGCGCAGTGCGGATCGATGGTGCATCACGCTTCCTCCTCGTCATGGGCCGGGCTGGCGATGGAGCGCCACAGCAGGATCGGCAGCAGCGACATGAACACCACCACTTCCTTGAAATCGCTGGCCCAGAAAGAACTGAACGATTCGATCCAGCCCACCGCCAATGCGCCGCCGGCCGCCAGCGGGAAGCTGGCCAGCCCGCCGATGGTGGCGGCGACGAAGCCTTTCAGGCCGATCAGGAAGCCGGAATCGTAGAACATGGTGGTCATCGGCCCGATCAGCATGCCGGACAGCGCGCCGATGAAGGCCGCCATGGCGAATGTCAGCTGGCCGGCCAGGCCGGGCGACACGCCCATCAGGCGCGCCCCCAGCCGGTTCACGGCCGTGGCGCGCAAGGCCTTGCCGTACAGCGTGCGCTGCAATACCAGCCCCAGCACGGCCATCAAGACCAGCGCCGCCAGCAGCACCGCCACCGTTTGCGCGCCCAGCGTGACGCCGTTGAGCATCCAGCGCGCATCCCAGAACGCCGGCGTGCGGAAACCTTCGGCGCCAAAGAACAGCAGGCCCAGTCCGGTGAGCGTGAAGTGCACGCCGACCGAGACAATCAGCAGCACCAGCACGCTGGAAGCGGCCAGCGATTCGTACACCACCTGGTACAGCAGCGGCCCCAGCGCCGTCACCAGCAGCAGGGTCAGCGCCACTTGCAGCGGCAGCGCGAACTGGCGCGGCGCGGCCCACAGGACCAGCGCCGCCACCAGCGCCGGCAACACCAGGTTACGCAACAGCATGGCGGGCAGCGCGCGGGCCTGGCCGCTGCGCAGCAGTGCCCAGCCGCGCGTGGCGCCGGCGCACACGGCCAGCGCCAGCAGCAGCCACACCGGGCCCGGCACCTTGCCCTGCTGCAGCATGGCCAGCGTGAGCGCGCCATAAGCGACGAATTCACCCTGCGGCAGGAACAGGATGCGCGTGACCGCGAACACCAGCACCAGTGCGATGGCGATCAGCGCATAGACCATGCCGTTGGTGGCGCCATCGAGCAGCAGGATGGCGGCGATGGAGGCATCGAGATTCATGGCGCCAGCGCTTTCCAGGCGCCCTTGTCGATGGTCAGCAGCATGCGCGAGTTGGAACCCAGGCCGAAATGGTCGGTTGGGGTGTAATGGATCACGCCCTGGGTAATCGGGATGTTGGGGGTGCTTTCCAGCACCTGTTTCAGCGCGGCGCGGAATTCCGGTGTGCCGGGCTTGCCCTTTTTCAGCGCTTCCGGCACCACGTATTGCAGCAGCAACTGGGCGTCGTAGCTGTGCGCGGCGAACTGGTTGCGGGTGCCGGCGCCGAATTGTTTTTCATAGCGCTCGACGAAATCCACCGCCAGCTTCTTCGATGGATGGCTGTCCGGCAGCGCTTCCGGCGTCACCGCCAGCCCGGCCACCACCACGGCGCCCTCGACGTCCTTGCCGCCCAGGCGGATCAGGTCGTTCGAGGCCGCGCTGTGGGTCTGGTAGACCTTGCCCTGGAAGCCGCGCTCGATCAGCGCCTTGTGCGGCATCGCGGCGCCGCTGCCGGAGCCCACCACCAGCACCGCGTCCGGACGCGCGGCCACCACTTTCAGGGCCTGCGCGGTGACGCTGGTGTCGGCGCGGCCGTAGCGTTCCACCGCCACCACCTGGATCCCCATGGCTTTGGCGGCGGCGCTGATTTCACGCAGCCAGCTCTCGCCATAGCCGTCCGAATAGCCGAGGAAGGCCAGCGTCTTGATGTTGGCGCCTTTCATCTGGCGCGCCAGCCCGCTGGCCATGACGGCGTTCGATTGCGCCAGGCGGAAGGTCCAGCCGCCTTTGCCTTCGGGCAATTCCACCGGGGAGGTGGACAACTGCACCGTCTGGCTTTCGGCGGCCACTTCGGAAATCGCCATCGAAGGTCCGGTGGCGGAGGAGCCGATGATCAGGTCCACCTTGTCTTCCGCGATGAAGCGGCGCGCATTCTTGCCGGCCTGGGTCGGGTCGCTGGCGTCATCGAGGATCACCAGCTTGACCTTTTCACCACCGACCGTGGCGGGCCACAGCGCGAAACCGTTCTTGGACGGGATGCCGAGGCCGGACGCGGGACCGGTCAGCGGCATGCTGACGCCGATGGTCAAGTCGGCACGGGCCTGGCCGGCTGCCAGGACGCTTGCAAATGCCAGTACGCTGGCGCGGAATGGAATGGTCATGCTGTGTCTCCAAAGGTGGATGGATGATCGGGCTGGTTCCGATATACTTATTATTTATAACTATTATTTAGTATAACGATTGGCGCGGCGAAAGCAAGCGCTAAAAAGCGGCAGGCGCGCTGGGCGCCTGCCGCCGGGCCGGCAATACCGGAGGGGCGGGGGGAGGGTGTTGCTAGAAAGTAACAGCGCCGCCGGGGCGGCCTTACGGCCAGTGGCGAGGACGGAAGTCCTCGGCGCTGCACGTCACCTGGTGGGTGGCGGCAAAGTGGGCGAATTCCGCCGCGCCGACCCGGTTGGCGAACACCGACCAGCTGAACATGCGCGCATACAGGCGCAGCCGCTCGCGCGGTTCGTGCTGGAACGTGGTGTCCGACGCCAGTTCGCGCTTCAGCGTTTCCGCATCCAGGCGCAGGCTGGCGGCGCGTACGCCGCCGCCGGCCGGGGCGTCGAACAGCATCAGCTGGCAGGCTTGCGGCGTGCCGGGCCCGTGCCAGCGCGGCCAGTCGGGACGTTCGGCGCGCGCCCCCCGGCCCGGGACGCCGTCGCGCGCAAACCCGGTCCAGTAACCCGCCATGGCGTCCGACACCAGCTGGCGGCCGGCACGGTTGGCCTTGACGGCGCAGCGCAGCGGGTCGAATTCGCCGTCCAGGTCGCGCAGCGCGAACGCGATTTCCACCACGTGCGCCGCGCCCAGCAAGCGTTTCAGTTGCAACAGCGGCACGGCCGGATGCTCATCCCAGTCGAAGCGGTAGACCCAGACGTCGTGCTGGCCGGAGGCCGCCATGCTGGCGGCCGGCGCGTCGACGCAATTGGCTTTCCACAGGTCCGACATGTAGCGCGCATGGCGCGCATAGTGCGCGGCATGGCGGATCAATGGCACGCCGCCCGGCAACTGGCGCACGAATTCCGGATTGTTCGCCATGAACAGTTTATATTCGTCGCGGTTGCTGCCGATGATCACGGGCACCGCGTTGTAGCGGGCCTTGTCCGCAAACCATTGCTCGAACGGCGCGTCCGGCAGCACCACGCCGTCGCGCAGCACCACCGGCGCTTCATAGAATCCCAGACTGGCCGGCGTGACGGCGGCCAGCAACTCCGCCGCCGGTCGGGCGCGCAGCGCTTGCGCCAGCTGGCGCGGTGGCATGGCGTCCAGCGTACCGGGGGCGAACCAGCGCGACAGCAATTCACGCGAACTCAGGGCATGGCCCGGCACCGCATCGGCGGCGGCGTTTTGCGCTTCGGCCATGCTGTGGCTGAGCGTGATCGGCGATTGCAGGATGGCCTTGTGGAACAAGCCGCTGGCCAACGGACTGGCCAGCAGCGTGTAGACATTCAGGCCGCCGGCCGATTCGCCAAACACGGTGACGTTGTCCGGGTTGCCGCCGAAGGCCGCGATATGGCTGCGCACCCATTGCAGCGCGGCGATGATGTCGAGTGTGCCGAAATTGCCGGAGCGGTCCAGCGGCGTGGCGTCATCGTCCGCCAGTTCGGCAAGGCTGAACCAGCCGAAAATACCGAGCCGGTAATTCAGCGACACCACCACCACCTGGTCGTGCCCCGCCAAGTTGCGCAGCGCGGTGTACGCGGAGGCGCTGCCGGCCGTGTTGGCGCCGCCGTGGATCCACACCATCACCGGCCACCGCGGTGGCTGGCTTGCCAGCGCATCCGGCGCGATGCGCGGCGCGAACACGTTGAGGGTCAGGCAATCCTCGGATCCCGTCACTTGCCCCCATTGCTTGCGTGGCGCGCCGATGGTCTCGCCGGCAAATTGCATGGCCACCGCGCCATAGTGCAGCGCTTGCCGCACGCCGCTCCACGGCAGCGGCGGACGGGGCGCCTTCCAGCGCAACGCGCCCACCGGCGGCTGCGCATACGGCAATCCCAGCCAGGCGTGGGTCTGGTGGCGTTCGGCGTAGCCGATCACGGGGCCCAGTGGCGTCATGCGCAGCGAGTCCGGGTCGGGATCGCGCGCCGGCTGGCCCGGCAGCAGGAAATGCGCCAGCGCCGGCAACAGCACCAGCGCGCCCACCATATTCCACAGGAACATAAAGGCCAGCAAGATGCCCATGTCGGCCTGGAACTTGATCGGCGACCAGATCCAGGTGGCCACGGCAATCGCCAGGGTGACGCCGGTCAGCATCACGACCTTGCCGGTGAATTGCAGCGCATGCCCGAACGCGGCGGACAGGGTGGCGCCGGCGCGCTGGCGCGCCAGCATCACACTCAGCACGTACAGCGCGTAGTCGACGCCGATGCCCACGCCCAGCGCGATCACCGGCAGGGTGGCGACCTTGACGCCCATGCCCAGCCAGACCATCAGCACTTCGCACAGGATCGAGGTCAGCACCAGCGGCAGCACCGCCACCGCCACCGCGCGCCAGGAGCGGAACGCCAGGTAGCACAGCAGGACCACCGCGCCATACACCCAGTACAGCATATCGTGCATGGCTTTCTTGACCACGATATTGGTGGCGGCCTCGATGCCGGCGCTGCCGGCCGCCAGCAGGAATTGCTCTTGCGGCGTATCGTTGGCGGCGGCGAAGCGTTCCACCGCGTCCACCACGCCGCTCAACGTGGCGGCCTTGTGGTCCTTCAGGTAGACGTACAGCGACAGCAGCGAACAATTCTGGTTGAACAGTTCGCGCGGCGCGCGGGTCTGCACCGCGCCCAGCGCGCTCTGGTTGGGCGTCAGGTTATACCACTTGAAATTGCCTTCGTTGTAACCGGTGGCGGCCAGCTTGCTGAGCGACGCCATCGAGTTGGTGGAATCGACGCCCGGCAATTGTTCCAGCTGCCACGCCAGCGCGTCGACCTTGGCCAGGGTCTGGTATTGCGTGCACTGGTCGGGCGCGGTTTTCACCATCACCACCAGCACGTCGGCGCTGGCGGAATAATTGCGCACCATGAAGGCGTTATCGCGGTTGTAGCGCGAATCGGCGCGCAATTCCGGTGCGCCCGGATCGAGGTCTCCGACCTGCAATTGCAGGCTGGCCAGGTAACCCAGCAGCGCCAGCACGGCGCTGGCCGCCACCGTCACGGTGGCCCAGCGGCGCTGCGTGAAGCGGTCCAGCAGGACCCACAGCCACGGCGCCTGTTGCTGTTGTTCGGCCTGCAGGCTGCGCGCCGCCGCGCGCGCGCTGACTCCGGTGTAGGACAGCAGGATCGGCAGCAACACCAGGTTGGTGAAGATCAGCACGGCCACGCCGATGCTGGCGATGGCCGCCAGGTCCTGGATGACTTTAATCTGGATCATCGTCAGCACCAGGAAGCCGACCGCGTCGCACAGCAGCGCCGCCATGCCGGCCGCGAACAGGCGGCGGAAGGTGTAGCGTGCCGCCACCACCCGGTGCGTGCCGCGTCCCACGTCCTGCATGATGCCGTTCATTTTCTGTGCGCCGTGGCTCATGCCGATCGCAAACACCAGGAATGGCACCAGCACCGAATACGGATCGAGTTCATAGCGCAGCAGCGACAGCAGGCCGCATTGCCACAGCACCGCCACCAGGGAACACAGCATCACCAGCAGGGTGCTGCGCCAGCAGCGCGTATACCAGAACAGCACCGCGCTGGCGATGGCGATGGCGGCCACGAAGAACAGCAACACCTGCTGCAGCCCTTCGATCAGGTCGCCGACGATCTTGGTGAAGCCGGTGATGTGGATGTCGACGCCTTCGGCCTGGTATTTGGCGCGGATGGTTTCCAGTTGTTGCGAAAACGCGCGGTAGTCGAGCGGCAGGCCGGTCTGCGGGTTCACGTCCAGCAGCGGCACGAACAGCATCGAGGACTGGAAATTGGCGGCCACGGTCTGGCCGATCTCGCCCGAGCGCTCGACGTTGGCGCGCAACACGTCCATGCTGCGCGCCGAACCGTCGTAATCGTCCGGGATCACGGTGCCGCCATCGAGCCCTTCCTCGGTGACGGCGGTCCAGCGCGTATTGGCGGTCCACAGCGATTTCATGAACGGACGGTCGACCCCGGGCAGCAGGTAGATCTCGTCATTCATTTTTTGCAGCGTGGCCAGGTAGCGCGCGTCGAAGATGGTGCCCTGGCGCGCCGCCACGGCGATCCGCAGCGAGTTGCCCAGGCCGCTCAAGTCGGCCTTGTGGTCGAGGTAATGGCGCACATACGGGTGGCCGGTCGGGATCATTTTTTCAAAGCTGGCGTTCAGCCGCAAATGCGTGGCTTGCCAGCCCAGCAGCGCCGTCAGCAGCAGGCACAGGGCAATGATCACGGGCCGGAAATTGAACAGCGCGCGTTCGGCCAGGTTGCCGGAGCGCGTGTCGAAGTCCTGCAGCCGCGCGATGACGGGCTGCTGGTCCAGGTCTTGGTCGGTATGCATAGGGTTCCCTGCTTAAGGAGTGTTGTGCGGTGGGGAAGACGGCAGCCGCTGCACGCCGCGCAGGCCGGCCACGACCAGCGCGCCGTCGGCCGCCTGCGCCAGCGCGGCGGCCGGCAACGGTTGCGAGCCTGGCGCGCGCGCAAACGTGCGGCCGGCGTCGCGGCTGAGCAGGATGTCGCCGCCCTGGCTGAGCAGGGCCAGGCTGCCGTCGTCCAGCACAATGCCTGCCGTCAGCGACTGCTGCAGCCCGGTCTCGACCTGGCGCCAGCTGCGCCCCTGGTCGCCCGACCACCAGGCGTTGCCGCGCAGGCCATACGCCACCAGTGCGCCGCCGGGCGCCGCCAGCAAGCCGAAATAACTGCCCTTGTAGGGCGTGGCCAGCGCCTCGAAACTGGCGCCGCCGTCCAGCGAGCGCCACAGCGTGCCCTGTTCGCCGGCCAGGTACAGCGCGTTGCCGGCCGCGCGCATCGCATACAGGTGCAGGCTTTTTGGATTGGCCGCGTGTTCCTGCCATGGCTGCCAGCTCTTGCCGCCGTCCGTGGTGCGGAACAGCAGGTGGTAGGCGCCCAGGATGTAGCCGTTGCGCTCATCGCTGAAATACAGGTCGAGGAACGGCTTGTCCGGACCGTCCTCCCGCATTTGCCGGGCGGCGCGCACGGCTTCCGGCGTGGTGGCCGCGCGCGCCATCGCGGCGGCGGCTTGCACGCCGTCGAACTGCTTGTGCCAGGTCAGCCCGGCGTCGGTGGTGTGCAGCACCACGCCCAGGTGGCCGGTGGCCCAGCCTTGTTGCTGCGTGACGAACTGCACCGCCACCAGGCTGACCTGCACCGGGGTGGCGGCCTGGCGCCAGTGCGCGCCATCGTCGTCGGACAGCAGCACGATGCCGCGTTCGCCCACCGCCACCAGCCGTTTGCCGGCGCGCGCCACCGCCAGCATGGCGGCGCCGCGGGCCTTGGCGGACACGATGGCGGGCAGGGACAGCACCGCCGGCGGCAGAGCGGCCGGCGGTGACTGCGGTTGCGGCTGCGGTTGCGCCAGCGACGGCGCAGGCAGCGCGGCGGCCAGCAGCGAAAGAATCGCAAGGATCTTCATGGCTGCACCGCGCATCAGCGCGACCCCTGGTTGGCCAGTTCTTCCGGACCGAAATAGCTGACCGGCAGGCGCGCTATCGGCTTGTACTGGGTCGGCAATTCATTCGACGCCGCGTTCAGCAGGTAGGCGCCGGTCTGCACGTTGTACGTCCCCCACATCACGCTGCCGATCACGGCCGGGAAATCCGGCGCCAGCAGGGTCAAGGTGTAATTGCTGCGCCAGATCTGGCCCTGCGCGTCATAGCCGTCGGCCAGGATGGCTTGCCAGGTGTCTTCGTCCAGGTAATAGCGGCGCTTGGCCACCACGTGGCGCTTGCCCGGCGCGACGGTGGCTTCGACTTCCCACACGCGGTGCAATTCCCAGCGCACCAGGTCGGGATTGAGGAATTGCGGGCCCACCAGGTCGGCGATCTTCGCGCCGGCCGCGCGGTTGTTGTTGTACGGGATGTACATTTCCTTCTTGCCCACCAGTTTCAATTCGTGGTGGTCGATCGGGCCGAACATCATGAACGCTTCGTCGAAGAAGCCGATGCCGGACGTGACCGAATCCGGTGTGTCGTACGCCACCGACGGCGCGCGCCGCACGCGGCGCTGGCCCACCAGGTATTGCCACAGCGCGCGCGGCGATTTGTCATTCAGGCCATCGTGCGCCAGGATGCCTTCGCCGGCTTTCGACGCCGGCGCGCGCGTGATCAGGCGGCCGTACTGGTAAGGGCCATCCATTTTTTCCAGGCTGCCGTCCTTGAAATAGTAGGGACGCATGATGGTTTGTTCCGCTTCGTTGGCCAGCGAACGCTTGCCGTCCGGCGTGACGATCCAGGTGCGGGTGGCGTAGATCGCGGTTTCGCCGGTCCACGCCAGGCGGTGGTTCCATACCGCTTCATAGCCGGATTTCGGGATCGGGAACGGCGTGCCGCCAAACGCGCCGTCGACGCCGTAGCCGCCGTCGACGGTCTTGGCGCGGGTGGCGTTCTTGAACGTGTTGTCATACACCCAGTTCGGCGCGCCGCCGGTGCGGTGGGTCGGATAAATGTCCAGCCGGTAGTTGGGATACTTCTTCAGCATGGCCACGGTGCCGGCCGACAGTTTCGCCGCGTACTGGTCGACGTTCTTGCCGGTGATGGCAAACAGCGGCTTTTCCGCGGCAAACGGGTCGGGGCGGGCGTCGCCTTCCTTGTAACCGGCGGGCACTTTGCTGTAGACGCCTTCCCAAGCGGGGATGGTGCCTTCCTTGTTGCCGGCTTTTTCCGCGCCCAGCGGCGTCAGGGTGGATTTCAGCGCGGCCGCTTCCTCGGGGCTGACGGCGGCCATGGCGTTGCTTGCCAGCGCGGCGCAGGCCAGGGCGATGGCGGTGGACAGGGTGCTTGCGTATGCTTTCATGATGGGTTCCTTCAAAACGCGCGTTTGACGTTGAACGAGATGTAGTTGCGGTCCTTGAGCGGCTGCGCATAGCTCAGGATGGGCGTATTGGTGGCGGGATTGTTTTGCAGGAAGGTGCCGGTCTTGCCCAGGAAGCGCACGTAGCTGATGCCGAACTTCCAGTCCTGCTGGTAGCTGCCGCTGATACCGATATTGAAATCGCCGCCATGCGCGGCGCCGCCGTTGAAGTTGAAGATGGCGGACGAGCGGCCGTCGATGTTGTAGCCCAGGCCGATCGGCACCGTCAGGTCGAGGCCGTGGAGCACCTGGTAATACGCCGGTTCGAAGATCATGCGCACCGACGTCGCGTCGCGCGTGGTGTTGGGATCGAGCGCGCCCTTGAAGGCGACGCTGGTGGTGCGGTTCCATGCCAGCTCGCCCAGCAGCGCGCCGCCCTGGAACAGGCTGTTGGTGGGCAGCACGTAGATCGCCGACAGGTTGGCGTGCGCCGTGTTGCCGACGCCGTACGCCGGATTGCCGCTGTTGTCGGCCGGCACGACGGGCCCCTGGCGCGACAGGAAGTTCGGCGTGGGATCGCTGACCAGCGGGCTATTGCGCCGCACCGACACTTCGGCCGCCACGTTGAAGCCGCCCAGCACCGTGCTGGCGCTGGCGCCGAAGGTGCGGATGCCTTCGGCGTACACGGCCTGCACGGTGGCCGGCGCGCCGGGCGGGAAGGCCGGCGTGAAGCCGAGGTAGAAATACGGCGTCTTGTCGTGGTAGCGCGCCGCGTACAGGCCGTATTCGACGTCGGAGCCGGCCGGCGTGAATTTCAGCTGCAAGCCGCCCTGGCCGGAATTCTTCGCCTTCATGTCCGGCTGCGTATAAAACGCCGGCGCGCCGGAATTGGCGGGAGCGACCAGGAAAGCGGTGGCGCCGGCGCCGGCCGCGTCATATGCGCTGAGGTAGCTGCCCACGCCGGGAATGCGGGTGGGCCGCCATTCGAATTGATAATAGCCGCCCAGCGACAGGTTGGGCGTCAGTTGCAGCTGGCCCGACACCTGGTTCACCGGGCGCAGGATTTCCTTGAATTGCGCGCCCGGCACCGACAGCAGCTTGACCAGGTCCACCGGGCCCTGTGCATTGGCGATGCCGTTGGCGCCGAAGAACAGGCTTTCGCCGTATTGCAGCGTGTGGCGGCCCACGCGCAGGGTGCCGGGCATGTCGCCCAGGCTGCCTTTGCCGAACACGAAGGCGTCCAGCAATTCGGCGTTGCGGCCGTGCAGCACGCGCGTGCCCTTGGTGAAGGCGTTGCCGGCATAGCCGCCCAGCACGCCGGCGTTGCTGGCGGCCGAGGCATTGTCGTTGCTGCCGGTATAGGCGCTGTCATACCAGGCCGCCGCGCTGATGCGCAGGCCGGCGTTGCGGGTGCCGGCGTCGAACTCGGTCAGCCAGTCGACGCGGCTCGACACTAGCCCCTTGTTGCGGAAGTTCTGGTTGCCGTCGTCCAGGTTGAAGCCGGTGAAGTCGGCCGGGCCGAAACCCGGATAGCCGCCCGCGAGCAGGCGCGCATCGGCATCCTTGAGGCGGTAGGCCATGCTGTACTTGAAGGTATTGTTCCAGCTGACCTTGATGTCGGAACCAGTGGCGAATTCATAGGCCTGCGCCGGGGCGCCAAAGGCGGCCAGCGCCAGGGCCAGGATGGTCGGCCGCAGCGGCGGCCAGGTGCGTTGCAGTTTCATTGTCTCCCCCAGGGGTTGTTTTAAATGTATGTACTGCGGGCATTGCGGGCATTGCGGGTAATGCAGGTATTGCGGGTGGTGCGGATTCAGACGTAGGTCGAGGCCAGCCCGCCATCGACCGGCAGGTTGACGCCGCTGATCCAGCGCGCGGCGTCGGAGCACAGGAACAGCACGGCCGGCGCCACTTCGTCGGCAAAAGCGGGGCGCTTCATGCGCGCCGAATCGCGCTGCACGCGGTCTTCGCCCAGCATGGAGACGAAGTCGCCCAGGATCGGGGTGAAGACCGGGCCCGGCGCCACGCAATTCATGCGCACCGACTTGTCCAGGAACCAGCGCTGCGATTGCGCGAACGACCAGACCAGCAGCGCTTCCTTGAAATACTGGTAGCAACTGTCCTGGTGCACCGGATGGTCGCGCAGCCACGCGGCGCCGGCTTCGAAGCCTTGCGTGGCGGCCAGTTCCTTGTGCAGCGCCAGCCGTTGCGGCCACTCGGCGCCCAGGATGGACGCGATGTTGACGATGGCGCCGCCGGCCGGCATGCGTTCGAGCACGCGCTCGGTCAGGTGGCGCAGCCCGAGGTAATTGACGCGCGCCACCAGTTCCATCGGCGCGGTGCCGGGCACGCCGGCCACGTTGCACAGCGCGTCGACGCGCGCCGGCAATTGCGCCACGGCGCAATCGATGGCGTCGGTGTCGCCCAGGTCGGCCTGGATGAAGCCATCGAGGGTCAGGCCGGGCGGATTGCGGTCGATGCCGATCACGGTGGCGCCGCGGGCGCGCGCCAGGCGCGCGCTTTCCGCGCCGATGCCGGAACAGGCGCCGGTGATGACGATGGTCTTGTTGAGTAAATCCATGGTGTCTCCGTGGTGGTGGTCGGTGTGGGGAAAAACGTTAGTCAGAACGGGTAGCGCGGCGCTTCGCTCTTGATGGTCAGCCATTGCCATTGCGAGAATTCGTCCCAGTCGGCCGGGCCGCCGTGGCGGCCGCCATTGCCGGAGGTGCCGCTGCCGCCGAACGGCGCGTGCACTTCGGCCAGCACGGTCTGGTCGTTGACGTGCGCATGGCCACAGGGCACCTGGTTGACGATGCGCATGGCGCGCGCCAGCGACGGAGAAATCACGCCCAGCGCCAGGCAGCCTTCGGTGTTGGATGCCAGCGCGATGGCGTCGGCGTCGCTGTCGAAGACCGTGATGGCGGCGACCGGACCGAACAATTCCTCTTCGAAGCAGCGCATGCCGGGGGTGACGCCATCGAGCACGGTGGGCTGGTAGAAGCGGCCGTCGTGGCGGCCGCCGGCCAGCAGGCGCGCGCCGGCGGCGATCGAATCCTGCACGATGCCGTGCAGGCGCTCGACCTGGCGGCCATTGATCAGGGGCCCCAGCGCCACCGTGCCGCTCATCGGATCGCCGACCGGCAGGGTGTTGGCCTTGGCCAGCAAGCGTTCCGTGACGGCGGCGGCGATGCCCCGCTGCAGCAGGATGCGGCCGGACGCCATGCAGATCTGGCCCTGGTGCAGGTAGGCGCCCCAGGCCACGTTGGCGGCCGCGATGTCCGGGTCGGCGTCGTCGAGGATCACCAGTGAATTCTTGCCGCCCAGTTCCAGCGACACTTTTTTCAGCGTGCGTCCCGCCAGTTCCGCCACCCGCCGGCCGACCGCGGTGGAACCGGTGAACGACACCATGGCGATCGCCGGATCGCTGCACAGCGCTTCGCCGGCATCGGCGCCGCCCGGCAGCACGTGCAGCACGCCTTTCGGCAAGCCGGCCGCTTCGAAAATGCGGGCGATGATGACGCCGCCGGTGACGGGCGTTTGCAGGTCGGGTTTATGGACCACGGCATTGCCCATGGCCAGCGCCGGCGCGATCGAGCGGATCGACAGGATCAGCGGGAAATTAAAAGGGGAGATCACGCCGACCACGCCGTGCGGCACGCGCCGCGCCATGCTGAACTGGCCGTGTGGCGCGGCCAGCAACTGGCCCTGTGGCTGGGTCAGCATGGCGGCCGCTTCGTGCAGGTGGGCGGTCGCTTCGCGCACCTCCAGCTGCGCCTTCGGCAGGATGCCGCCGGTTTCGCGCGCGATCCACGCCGCCAGTTCGTCGCCGTGCTGTTCCAGCAAGGCGGCGGCCTTGCGGAAGATCTGCGCGCGCTGCTTGTAATCCATGGCGGCCCAGCCGCGCTGGGCGGCGCGCGCGGCCTGCGCGGCGCGCGCCACGTCGTGGGCGTCGGCCACGCCGGTGGCGCCCAGCGTGGCGCCGGTGGCCGGTTCGGTAATGGGCTGGCGGCCGCCGTGGGCGGCGACCCAGTCGCCGTCAAAGACCTTGCCGTGCCAGGTGCTGTGGTGCAAAAACGCGCTCGTGCCGGATGCGTCCATGGTTGTCTCCATCGTTGAGTTATGTGGTTTCGGGAAGGGGAATAGCGAGTTCCGTGCCAGAACCCGGCGGGGGTGCTTGTGCCGCACTGCGATATCAGGCTAAATGCTTATATTTAATAATTAATTTTCACCGGCGGCGCTGGCGTGCTGCGGCGCAGCAAGACGGCAGGGGACGGAAATAGTTCATCAAATGATCAAAGCCGCGCGGGCCCGTTGTACTATTTGATGAAACCGGGGAGTCTTTATGACAAACGTGCAACAGGTATCGCTGGCGGAAATGGCCAGGGGCGGCGGCAACATCCTCAATCGCGGCGACAGCGCGCACATGAACGCGGGCGCGCCGCCGACCCTCGACGATTTGATGCAAAGCCTGCAGTTTTCCCCCGGCGACGGGCGGATCTGGCTGAACGGCCAGCGCATGCAATTGCTGCATACCAGTTCGCTGGGCAACCTGCGCCATGAATTGATGGAGAGCCTGGGGATTGAAAAGACGCGCGGCTTGCTGACGCGGGTCGGCTATTCGGCCGGCGTGCGCGATGCGCAACTGTTGCGCGAGCGCTGGCCGGGGGCGGAACCGGCGGCGCTGTTTGCGGCCGGTCCGCGCATGCACGCGCTGGAAGGCGCGGTCAAGGTCGAACCGGTGCACTTCGAGTTCGATGTCGAGCGCGGCACCTATCACGGCGAATTCCTGTGGCACCACTCGAGCGAGGACGAAGCCCATATCGCGCACTTCGGCATCGGCACGGAACCGGCGTGCTGGATGCAGACCGGCTATGCGATCGGCTATACCAGCGCGCTGGTGGGACGCCTGATCATTTACCGTGAAGTGGAATGCCAGTCGATGGGCCACCGCCAGTGCCGGCTGCTGGGCAAGCCGGCCGACGAGTGGGACGACGTCGAGGAAGACCTCAGTTACCTGAACGCGGAAGAATTCGTCAGCACCAATGCGTATGGCCAGCGCGGCACGTCGAAAAACACGGCCGTGCTGTTCCCGGCCGCCGCCGACGGCGCGGACCAGGAGCGGAAAATGGTCGGGGTGTCGTCAGCCTTCAACGCGGCGTGCCACATGCTGCGCCGGGTGGCGCCGACCGAGGCCACCGTGTTGTTTACCGGCGAATCCGGCGTCGGCAAGGAAATGTTCGCGTCCATGCTGCACCAGATCAGCCGCCGCAGCCAGTGCCCCTTCGTGGCCGTCAATTGCGCGGCGATTCCCGACACCCTGATCGAATCGGAATTGTTCGGCGTCGAGCGGGGCGCGTTTACCGGCGCGTCCGAATCGCGTCCGGGACGCTTTGAACGTGCCGCCGGCGGCACCCTGTTCCTCGACGAAATCGGCACCCTCAGCATGGTGGCGCAGGGCAAGCTGCTGCGCGCCTTGCAGGAAGGGGAAATCGAGCGCGTGGGCGGCGTGCGCACCTTGCGTGTCAATGTGCGCGTGGTGGCGGCCACCAACGTCAATCTGCGCGAGGAAATCCGCCAGGGGCGGTTCCGCGAAGACCTGTTCTTCCGGCTGAACGTGTTCCCGGTCCATTTGCCGCCGCTGCGCGACCGCCGCGAAGACATTCCCCTGTTGATGAGCTATTTCCTGCGCCATTACGGGCAAAAGCACCAGCGCCGCCTGACCGGGTTCACGGCGCGCGCAGTGGACGCGCTGCTCAATTATGCGTTCCCCGGCAATATACGGGAGCTGCAAAACCTGGTGGAGCGGGGCGCGATCTATGCCGACGAGGATGGCCCGATTGATTTGCCCCACCTGTTTACCAGCGGCGAAGAGGCGGCGCAGTCGTATTTTTCGCTGAGCGTGACGGGGCGGCTGCAGCAGCGCGACCCGGCACAGAGCGCCAGTCCCGGCGCCAGCCCGGGCCGGCAATTGCTGGACCTGGTGCCGGGCATGCTCAATCCCGGCGGCGGGTGGTCGCTCGACCAGCTGGAGCAGGCGCTGATCGCCGCCGCCGTGGAACAGGCCGGCGGCAACCTGTCGGCGGCGGCGCGCCTGCTGGGCTTGAGCCGGCCCACGCTGGCGTACCGCATGCGCAAGATCCACGAGGGCCAGGGGCTGGCTGTATAATCTGCCAACCCGCCTGCCGGCAAGTCCGGCTTGCATTCTCCCCACCACTAAAGAACAACATGGCTTCATCCAACGATAACGTCAGCATGGCGCTGTTCTGCGACTTTGAAAACGTCGCCCTGGGCGTGCGAGACGCCAATTACGAAAAATTCGATATCAAGCCAGTGCTGGAGCGCTTGCTGCTCAAGGGCAGCATCGTGGTCAAGAAAGCCTATTGCGACTGGGATCGCTACAAGGGATTCAAGGCGGCCATGCACGAAGCGAACTTCGAGCTGATTGAAATCCCGCACGTGCGCCAGTCCGGCAAGAATTCCGCCGACATCCGCATGGTCGTCGATGCGCTCGACCTGTGCTACACCAAGTCCCATGTCAACACCTTCGTCATCATTTCCGGCGATTCCGACTTTTCGCCGCTGGTGTCGAAACTGCGTGAAAACGCGAAAAAGGTCATCGGCGTGGGCGTCAAGCAATCGACCTCGGATTTGCTGGTGGCGAACTGCGATGAATTCATTTTCTACGACGACCTGGTGCGCGAACGCCGCCGCGCCGACGCCGCCAAGCGCGATACGCGCGAAGGCCAGGGCGCCAAGCGGACGCCGGAAGAGGAAAAGCGCCGCCGCGAAGAAATGGACAAGCGCCGCACCCAGGCCGTGGAAATGGCCGTGGAGACCTTCGATGCGCTGGTATCCGAACGCGGCGACACCGGCAAGATCTGGGCCTCGGTGCTGAAAGAAGCCATCAAGCGCCGCAAGCCGGACTTCAGCGAGTCGTATTACGGCTTCCGCACCTTCGGCAACCTGCTGGAAGAAGCCCGCGCGCGCGGCTTCCTGGAATTCGGCCGCGATGAAAAATCCGGCGCCTATGTCTACCGCAGTTCCGGCGTGCCGGTGCTGGGGGCGGACGGCGCCGCCGCCGCCCTGCCGGCCGATGGCATGACGGCGCCGGCGGCGCAGGGCGAAGCCGCCGAGGCGACGCCGGGCCGCCACGACGGCAGCCGCCGTGGCCGTAACCGTGGCCGCGACCGCCGTCCATTCCCGAACGCCGGCCGTGTGAATGATGAAACGTCGTCCGACCTGCAACTGGCGCAGGAAGAAAACGCGTATGCGGCAGCGGAAGCGGAACATGCGGCGGATGACGCGGTGTTTGTTGCTCATCCGGAAGACGAGGGGATCGAGCAAAGCGGTGTCGCGGCCGATGAGGGCGCGGTTGACACGGAAGCCGTCCAGGCGGCGCAGGGCGCGGAGCAGGGCAAACGTAAGCCGCAGAAATTGCCCGCGCGTGCCGCCAAGGCCGCCAAGATGAAGGCGCAGCAAGCCGCCGCCAAGGTGGACACGGGGCCAGGTGCGGCGCCGGCGTCCCCGCTGGACGAGGGCGCGGCGCAAGCCGTGCCAGCGGAACCGGCCACCGTCTCCGACGTGACGGCGGCCGTGGTGGCCGATGTCGCCGCTGAAACGGCGGCGCAGGATGCCGCGCAAGCGGGACTGGCGGCGGAAGCGCCGGAAACCGGCGGCGCCAAGCCGGCCGCCAAGGCGGACAAGGGCCGTGGCCGCACGCCGGCCAAAGGACGCGGCGGCAAAGGCACGGCGCGCGCCGCCAAGCCGGAGGCAAACGGCCAGGCTGCCGTGGAAGCCGCCGTGCCGCCGCAGGAAGCTGCCGTGCCGCCGGCAGACGTTGCCGTGGCGGCGCCGGCGCCGGCGGAAGGCGCCGATGGCGCCGCCAAGCCGGCCCGCAAGCCTTCGTCGCGCGGACCGCGCCGTCCGCGCAAGCCGGAAGCCAAGCAGGGGAGCTGACCTGCGGCGTGGCGGGCCGCCCGCACCTTGTGGGCGGCCCGCCACGCATTGCCGTACAGATTTACTGCCGTGCACTTTGCTGCCATACTGCCAATTCGTATAAACATGTTGGCAGCGCTCCCGCGCTGCCCAAGCTGGCGGCGCGCATGGCAATCCTTTCCGAGATCACCCTTTATCCCATCAAATCCTGCGCCGGCATGGCGCTGCGTTCCGCGACCGTGACCCGCGCCGGGCTGATGACGGAACAGATTTACGACCGGGAATGGATGGTGGTCGACGAAAACGGCCAGGCCATGACGCAGCGCGACCATCCTCGCATGGCGCTGATCGTGCCGAAATTGAAAGCCGATACGCTGGAACTGCGCGCGCCGGGCATGCTGCGGCTGGAAATCGAACTCGGTCTGCCCGACCCGGAACTGGCGCCGACCCTGCAGGTGCAGGTATGGGACGACACCGTGCTGGCCTACGACTGCGATGCCACCACGGCCGCCTGGTTTTCAAACTTCCTCGGCGTGCCGTGCCGCCTGGCGCGTTTCCACGCCCATGCCCAGCGCGCCGTCTCGACCAAGTGGACCAGCGGCATCGCGGCGACAACCCTGTTCGCGGACGGGTATCCCATCCTGGTGGCAGGCGCCGCATCGCTCGACGACGTCAACCAGAAACTGGTGGCGGCCGGACGCGCCGCGCTGCCGATGAACCGCTTCCGCCCGAATATCGTGGTCGCCGGCGTGGACGCGTTTGAAGAAGATTACGCGGAATCGCTGCGTATCGGCGGCGTGCTGCTGAAACCCGTGAAGCCCTGTTCCCGCTGCCCGATGCCGTCGATCGACCAGGCCACCGGGGAATTCGGTCCCGACCCGCTCGATATCATGCAGGGCTACCGCGCCAAACAAGAGGTGGATGGCGCGATCTGCTTCGGCATGAACGCCATCGTCATCGAAGGCGATGGCCAGCGGTTGCAGGTGGGGCAGGAAATCGAGGTTACGCTGGCGTTTTAAGGGATGGACATGGCCCAATCGACAATGCCGGAACTGGCTGAAGTACTGGCGGAAAACCAGGCGCTGCGTTCGCGCATGGCGTATCTGCTGGAGCAGGCCGAACGCAATCACGCGATCATGATGCGCCACCAGGCATTCGACCTGGATATCGTGAGCGCCGGCACGTTCCAGGAACTGGTCAGCACGATCTTCCGCAACCTGCCCATCATTTCCGGCCTCGATGCCGTCACCCTGACCCTGATCGATGAAGACGCCGACATCCACACGGTGATGGGCAAGCTGGGCGTAAATTTCGCGGAATTCCCGGATTTGCTGTTTGCCGACCGCATCGAGGCGCTGGGCCTGGACCTGGGCGAGCGCACCGAAGACGCGCGGCCGCCCAAGCCGCGGCTGGGCATGCACGACCCGCTGCGGCACGCGCACGCGTTCCCCAATCCTCCGCACGGGCTGCAAAGCGTGGCGCTGGTGCCGCTGCTGCGCAACAAGCGCATCATCGGCAGCCTGAACCTGGGCAGCCATGACCCGACGCGCTTCACGCCCAGCATGGCGACGGATTTCGTCGAACACATGGCGTCCATCATCGCGATCTGCCTGGAAAACGTCATCAGTAACGAAATGCTGAAGTACATCGGGCTGACCGATTCGCTGACGGGCGTCTATAACCGCCGCTACATGGACCGGCGCCTGCTGGAAGAGATTTCCCGCGCGCGGCGCCAGGATTACGATATCTCGTTCATGTACATCGACATCGACCATTTTAAACGCGTCAACGACACCATCGGCCACCAGGGCGGCGATGAAGTGCTGCGCGAAGTGGCGGCCCGCATCAAGAATGAATTGCGCCTGTCCGATTCGCTGGCGCGCTTTGGCGGCGAGGAATTCGTGGTCTTGCTGATCAACGCCAACCTGGACAGCGCGGCCTTCGTGGCCGAGCGTATCCGCGCCAGTATTGCCGCCAGCATGATCGACGTGTCGGCCAGCGTGCAGATTTCCGTCACGGCCTCGCTGGGCGTGGCGTGCCTGGACCGCCGCGTGCTCGACACGCCGGTGGAAGCGGCGGCAATGGAATTGATCGCGCAAGCCGATGCGGCGCTGTACCAGGCCAAGGATGGCGGGCGTAACCGCGTGGTGAGTTTCCGGCCCGCTGCCGCGTAACGTTCACGCCAGCAACTGGCTCTCGGCCCGCGCCACCGCGTCAGCCGAGCCGCGCACCACGACCACATCCCCCGCTTCCAGCTTGGTATCGCCCGTCACATTGACCCCGCCCTTGCCGCGCCGGATCGACGCGACTTCCGCGCCGAGACCGCGCAATCCCAGTTCCCGGATGCGCTTGCCGAGACAGGACGCGTTTTCCCCCAATGGGATCGAGTGCAGCCGCACCAGGTCGCCATCTTCGCCCGCATCGCTGGCGCCGTGGAACCAGCCCCGCAGCGACGCGTAGCGCGCATCCCGGGCCGCCTGCACGCGGTGCACCACGCGCCGCAGCGGCACGCCCAGCATGACCAGCGCGTGCGACGCCAGCATCAGGCTGCCTTCCATCAGTTCCGGCACCACTTCGGCGGCGCCGGCCGCTTTCAGGCGGTCGAGGTCGGTATCGTCGTGGCTGCGCACGATGACGGGCAGGGTCGGCGCCAGTTCATGTACCAGGTGCAGCACGCGCAGCGCGGACGGGGTGCTGGCATAGGTGATCACGACCGCGCTGGCGCGGTAAATACCGGCCGCGACCAGGCTTTCGCGCCGGCCGGCGTCGCCATAGGACACGTTGGCGCCGGCCGTTTGCGCTTCCTGCACCCGCTCCGGGTCCAGGTCCAGCGCGTGGTACGCGATATTCTCTTCGGTCAGCAGGGTGGCCAGGCTCTGGCCGCTGCGGCCGAAACCGGCGACGATCACGTGCTTTTGCTGCGTCATCGTGCGCGAGGCGATCTTGGTCAGCGCCAGCGATTGCATCATCCACTCGTTGCTGGACACTTTCATGACCAGCTGGTCGGACTTGGCAATGATGAACGGCGCCAGCAGCATCGACAGCACCATCGACGCCAGCACCACCTGCACGATGAACGGGTCGATCATGGAATTGCCGTCCGCCAGGTTCAGCAGGACGAAACCGAATTCACCGGCCTGCGCCAGCGCCAGGCCGGTGCGCATCGACACGCCGTCGGACGAGCCGAACAGCTTGGCCAGGCCGGCGATCAGCGCGAATTTCAGCAGTACCGGGCCGGCCAGCAGCACCAGCACCAGCCACCAGTTGTCGATCACCAGCTTGACGTTGAGCAGCATGCCGACGTTGATGAAGAACAGCCCCAGCAGCACGTCGCGGAACGGCTTGATGTCTTCTTCCACCTGGTGCTTGTATTCGGTTTCGGAAATCAGCATGCCGGCCACGAAGGCGCCCAGCGCCATCGACAGGCCCGCTTTTTCCGTGATCCAGGCCGCACCCAGGGTGATCAGCAGCAGGTTCAGCATGAACAGCTCCTGCGAGCGGCGCTTGACGACGATGGTGAACCAGCCCCGCACCAGCTTCTGGCCCACGAACAGCAGCAGCACCAGCACCAGGGTGGCCTTGCCGGCCGCCCAGGCCAGCGTTTCCGCCAGGTCGTCGGGATTTTTCGCCAGCGAAGGAATCAGGATCAGCAAGGGCACCACGGCCAGGTCCTGGAACAGCAGGATGCCGATGATCTTGCGGCCGTGTTCGCTTTCCAGTTCCAGCCGCTCCGTGAGCATTTTCACCACGATCGCGGTGGACGACATGGCCAGTGCACCGCCCAAGGCGAACGAGGCTTGCCAGCTGATGTGCAGGCCCGGCAATTGCACCGACAGTATCCAGCCCAGGCCCATCGCGGCCACGATGGTCAGCGCCACCTGCGCCATGCCCAGGCCGAACACGATGTTGCGCATGGCCATCAGCTTGGGCAGCGAGAATTCCAGGCCGATGGAAAACATGAGGAAGACCACGCCGAATTCCGCGAGGATATGGCTCGCTTCACTTTGTTCGGCCAGCCCCAGCGCGTGGGGGCCGATGACAATGCCGACGGCCAAATAGCCCAGCATCGGGGGAAGGTGCATCATCCTGAACGCGACCACGCCCAGTACAGCGCTGCCCAGCAGCAAGAGGGTCAGTTCAAGCGGAGAAAACATTCAGTCGTCGATCCAGGTGGCGGCGCTTCCGTTGTTATTCAGGACTGGCAAGTTTTTTGCTTACGCAATTCGGCTATACTTCCGGCATGAGTGTAACCGATGAAAAACCTATGCTGAAAGCTTTTGACAACAAGACCGCGGAGCGCGCGCTGCAACTGGCCCGCGAAACCCTGCAAATCGAGGGTGATGCCATCGCCGCCCTGCACGCGCGCCTGGCGACGGACGACAGCGTGGGCAAGGCGGTCGCCATGTTGCTTAATTGCAAAGGACGCGTTGTCGTGTCCGGCATTGGCAAATCCGGCCACATTGCGCGCAAGATCGCCGCCACCCTGGCGTCCACCGGCACCCCGGCCCTGTTCGTGCACCCGGCCGAAGCCGCGCACGGCGACCTGGGCATGGTGACGGCCGACGACGCCTTCATCGCGATATCCTATTCCGGCGAAAGTTCCGAACTGATGGCGATCTTGCCGGTGGTGAAACGCATGGGCGGCACCCTGATTTCGATGACCGGCAAGCCGGGCTCGAGCCTGGCGCAACTGGCCGACGTGCACCTCGATGTCTCGGTCGACAAGGAGGCGTGCCCGCTGAACCTGGCGCCGACCGCCAGCACCACCGTGACGCTGGCGCTGGGCGATGCGCTGGCCGTGGCGCTGCTGGACTTGCGCGGCTTCAAGGAAGAAGATTTTGCCCGCTCGCACCCGGGCGGCGCGCTGGGCCGCCGCCTGCTGACCCACGTGCGCGACGTCATGCGCACCGGCGATGCGGTGCCGGCCGTCAAGGCCGATACCCGGCTGCCGGACGCGTTGCTGGAAATCACGCAAAAAGGCATGGGCATGACCGCCATCGTCGATGACGACGGCAAGCCGCTGGGCGTGTTTACCGACGGCGACTTGCGCCGCATGATCGAAAAAGTGCAGGATTTCGGCAAGGTTGTGATCGGGGACGTCATGCATGCGAATCCGCGCAGCATTTCGCCGGACAAGCTGGCGGTGGACGCGGTCGCCATCATGGAACAATTCCGCATCAACCAGATGCTGGTGACCGATCACGAAGGCAAACTGGTCGGCGCCCTGCATATCCACGACCTGACCCGTGCCAAGGTGATTTGATGAGCAAGGCTTACGATCTGGTGAACGTGGCGCGCGCCGCGAAAGTCAAACTGTTTATCTTCGATGTCGATGGCGTGCTGACCGATGGCAGCCTGCACTACGGTCCCGACGGTGAAATGATGAAAACCTTTAATGTGCAGGATGGCCTCGGCATCAAGCTGCTGCAGGAAGCCGGCATCAAGACCGCCATCATCAGCGCGCGCCGTTCGGCCGTGGTGGTGGCGCGGGCGCGCGACCTGGGCATCGAATTCGTGCACCAGGGCGGCCATGACAAGCTGACCCCGTTCAGGGATTTGCTGGCCAAGACCGGCCTGACCGAAGAAGAAGTGGGCTTCATCGGCGACGACGTGGTGGATTTGCCTATCCTGTCGCGCGTGGGGTTCGCGGTGGCGGTGCCGAACGCGCGCGTCGATGTGCTGAGCCGTGTGCACCACGTGACGGAAGCGCATGGCGGCCGTGGCGCGGTGCGCGAAGTGTGTGAATTCGTGCTGCGCGCGACGGGCAACCATGACCGTGTCATGGCCCAGTTCCTGGTATGAACCCGGGTAAATAAGCATGCGCAAGGAAAAAACCGCTCACCGCTGGCGCCTGGGACTGACCCTGACGGCCGGCGTGCTGTTGGCGTGCGGCTCGTTCTGGCTGGTGCAATTGCTGAACCGCAGCGCCGACGACATG
>Ga0307408_100000299_pt1 | contig 47931 bp, 40 predicted proteins | sample 322Cmetagenome_FD_202116 | JGI IMG/M metagenome (GOLD analysis project Ga0307408, IMG submission 202116) | Maize rhizosphere microbial communities from greenhouse at UC Davis, California, United States - 322HYB-C-3 | ecosystem: Host-associated > Plants > Roots > Rhizosphere > Soil | place... | reverse complement strand
GGTGAAAAACCCCGACATAGTGGCCAGTATTGCGGCGCTCAGCCCCAAGCCATTTACGATTGGTTTTGCCGCTGAAAGCGAAAATTTATTGGACTATGCGCGCAACAAATTGCAGCGCAAAAATCTGGATCTGGTGGTGGCCAATAATATCAGCGATAGCCGCATTGGTTTTAACAGCGATGACAATGCCGTTACACTCGTCGAAAAAAATACCGCGACCGAGATTAGCCAGCGCAGCAAGCAGCAATTAGCGCGCGAGCTTATCGCGCTCTTTGCCCAAAAAATAACAGCTCAATAAGCCTCAGGTTTGTTAGCACAACAAACATCACGTTTCAGAAAGCAGAAGGTACAGGTGTGAACCCAAAGGATTCGTCAAAACCCAAAACCGAAACAGGTGCACACCGCTCGCGCAGTGAGCAGCGCGCCCTGGACGCTGCCAAACGCAAAGCGGCAGTCCAGCAAAAAATACTCCTGATCTTATTAGGCATAGCGCTGATCATTAACGCTATTGTTGGCTATGTGCTCTACCAGAAGTTGGTGATCGAACAAACGCAGGAAAATTTACGCTCGCTCACACAGGAGAAAGTCGATGAGCGGAGCAAAACACTCTCTCTTTATTTTCAGCAGCAGATGCAACTCATCGACCAGCTTGCCGCCGAACCTGAATTGGTCGCCAGCCTTGATACCACCAATCCCGCTAACACCGCGGAAACGCGCGACCTGTTGGAAAAAAAATGGCTGCGTGTAACGCCCGCTGCCCTCAAAGTGCGTTTGATCCCACTCGGTAGTGCACAGTTGGATCGCGAGGCAGAATTTCCCATCCGCTACGCTGAATTGGATTTAATCCAGCGCGCGGAAAAACGCCAACCCGCATTGCCCGAATTAGTGGCAATTAATGAGCGCTGGATGATTAACTGGATTCGCCCACTCGCCGTTGATGACAAGAGTGCGCCGCTGGGTACATTGATGGTCACCATCGACGCCACCGAATTAATCAATCTGTTTACCCCTGCAGAACAGCATTTGGGCGAGTTTGTACTCATGCAACAATTTGCCGGCAGCCCCCCACAAATGGTTAAAAAAATCGGTGCTGGCATTGCAGGCGACAGCTTGCAAGGCAATGTTGGGGGTAGCTACCTCGCGGTGAAATTTACACCGTCTGACCAACTCTTATCGCTCGCCGAAGAATTGCCCGCACTCTGGCTCAGCATTGTGAGTGTCATAGTCGCAGGCAGCTTGGCGCTGGTGTGGTTCCTCAGCAAAATTCTGGTGCGCCTGGAATTGGGCGAAAAAAATGCCGCTACACCCTCAATCGCCGAAGTGGTCAAAACCAGTAAGGAATCGGTCACTGCTGATGATGCCATGACCAATCCACTGTTCCAGAAACAGGATATCCTCGATATCGCGGTGATCGATGAAGACGAAAATATTCTCGGTTTGCAGCAGGCGTCCGGTAAAAAATCCAGCGCCGGTGCGCGCAATAAAATCAGTGAAGAAGATGTGCCCACGGAAATATTCCGCTCTTACGATATTCGCGGCTTGGTCGGCAGCCAGGTCACGCCTGAGCTCGCGCAATTAATTGGGCAAGCAGTCGGTAGTGAAGCAATTGATCAAGGTGAGCAGGCGATTGTGGTTGCGCGCGATGGTCGCACGCACAGCGAAGCACTAACGCAGGCATTAATTCGCGGCATTCTGCGCTCGGGTTGCAACGTGATTAATATCGGTGTGGTGCCTACACCGTTGATGTATTTTTCTACCTTCCATTTCGATGACACCAGCAGCGGCGTAATAGTCACCGCGAGTCACAACCCCAAAGAATATAACGGCTTTAAGGTGGTCATTAATAATCGCGCGCTCGCCGATGAGGCTGTCATCGATTTGCGCTCGCGTATTATTGGCCAGCGTTTTCACCAGGGTTTAGGCGAAGAAATTCCGCGCGCAATTATTCCCGATTATATCGACCGTATTTTTTCTGACGTTGCCCTCGCCGGCAACATATCGATTGTGGTCGATGCCGGCAATGCGGTGACTGGCATAGTTGCACCGCAATTGTTTGAAGAACTGGGCTGCGATGTGATCCCGTTATTTTGCGATCTCGATGGCGAATTCCCCAACCACAATCCCGATCCCACTATCGAAAAAAATCTGCAGGCGCTGATTAGCAAAGTGCAGGAAACCAATGCCGATATCGGCGTCGCCTTTGACGGTGACGGCGACCGCTTGGTAGTGGTCACACCCAAAGGCGATATTATTTGGCCGGATCGTTTGTTGATGTTGTTTGCCAAGGACGTGCTCTCGCGCAACCCCGGCGCCGATGTATTATTCGATGTGAAATGTTCGCGCCAATTAAACCAGGTCATCAGCAGTTACGGCGGCCGCCCGATTATGTGGAAGACTGGCCACTCGCCCATGAAAGCCAAAATGGAAGAGACGCAGGCGCTGATTGGCGGCGAATATTCCGGCCATATTTTTATCAAAGACCGCTGGTATGGTTTTGATGATGGTATCTATGCGATGGCGCGCTTGCTGGAAATTATTACCCTGCGCGACCAAAAGATCGACGATATTTTTGCGGCCTTTCCGCAACTCTATTCAACACCGGAAATTAAAATCGCTATCCCCGAACTCGACAAATTCGGGCTGATTAAAAAACTCAGCGAGATCGGCGATTTTGCCAACGGCACTATCACCACGATTGACGGCCTGCGGGTGGATTACACCAAAGGCTGGGGGCTGGTGCGCGCCTCCAACACATCGCCCGCGTTAACGCTGCGTTTTGAAGCGGAATCGCACGAATCACTGGAAAAAATCCAGCAAATTTTCAAACGGGAATTGTTGAAAGTCGATAACCGCTTAACGTTCAATTTAAATTCACAGGATTAATTTGTTATGTCTTTGAACCGCGAATCGGCGATGAATATCGCCAATGTATTAACCGAAGCCCTGCCCTACATCCAACGCTTCACCGGCAAAACGGTGGTCGTAAAATTTGGCGGCAATGCGATGGAAGGCGAAGAGCTGCAAAACAGTTTTGCACGCGATATCGTGTTGATGAAACTGGTCGGCATGAACCCGGTAGTCGTGCACGGCGGCGGGCCACAAATCGGCAGCCTGCTGGAAAAACTCAATATCAAATCCGAATTTATTAACGGCATGCGCGTCACCGACAGCGCCACTATGGATGTAGTGGAGATGGTGCTCGGCGGCACCGTTAACAAACAAATCGTCAGCCTGATCAACCGCAACGGCGGCCAGGCAATTGGTTTGACTGGTAAAGATGGCAAATTAATCCAGGCAAAAAAATTAACCGTCACCCATAAAACCCCGGAAATGCTCGCACCGGAAATTCTCGACATTGGCCACGTGGGCGAAGTGGAAAATGTCAACACAGCAGTGATCGATATGTTGATCAACAGCGATTTTATTCCAGTCATTGCACCCATTGGTGTAGGTGCCGACGGCGCCTCTTACAATATCAATGCCGATTTGGTCGCCGGAAAAATTGCTGAATTTTTACGTGCGGAAAAATTAATGTTGCTCACCAATGTCTCCGGCTTGCAAGACAAGCAAGGCAAAGTGTTAACGGGCCTCAGCACCGAACAAGTGGACGGCCTGATTGCTGATGGCACTATTTACGGTGGCATGTTACCCAAGATTGCCTGCGCCCTCGACGCCGTAAAAGCCGGTGTGACCAGCGCGCATATTATTGATGGCCGGGTTGATCACGCAGTGTTATTGGAAATTTTTACCGATGTCGGCGTGGGCACATTGATCACCAATAAAGCCCGCAATGCCTGATTTTATTGTGCGCGCCGCGTATGAATTCGCGCGCGCACCATTCTGAAGGGAATCACTCTGAATGGAGTCACTATGATTAAATCCCCAAGCAAGACCCCGCGCCGCCAACAAATACTTGAATGCCTGGCGCGCATGCTGGAGACCAGCCCGGGCGAGCGCATTACCACCTCGGCACTGGCCAAAGAAGTCGGTGTTTCCGAGGCGGCGCTCTATCGCCACTTTCCCAGCAAATCCAAAATGTTTGAGGGTTTGATTGAGTTTATTGAAGAAACGATTTTTTCGCGCGTGACGCTGATTTTGGCGGAAGAAAAAACGGCGCTGAAACGCTGCGAAAAAATCCTGTCATTATTGCTCACCTTTGCCGAGCGCAATCCGGGTTTGACACGCCTGCTTACAGGCGACGCACTCACCGGTGAAACCGAGCGTTTGCGTGTGCGTATCGCACAATTTTTTGACCGCATTGAAACCCAACTAAAACAGATTTTGCGCGAGGCAGAATTGCGCGAAGGCTTGCATCCGCAATTGCCTGTTGCTGCAGCTGCTAATTTATTAATTGCCTTGGTCGATGGTCGCATCGCCGAATTTGTGCGCACTGAATTCCGCCGCCGCCCCACTGAGCATTGGCAGGAGCAGTGGCAATTGATTGCGCAAGGATTTTTAGTGTCCAGCGAACACGCCCATTAAAACCCTGCATAAAAATGCGCCATAAAAAAACCAGCAGTGAGCTGGTTTTTTTATGCACCCATCAACGCGCTGGCCAATTAAAACATCTTGCCGCGATTGTTATGTTCATCGCTTTGGATTGAGAGGCTATCTGCGGCATGGGACAAATAATTGGCATCGGTTTCAGAGCCGAGCTTGATCATCAAACGCAAGTCGTTGGGTGAGTCAGCGTGAAGCAATGCATCTTCGTAGGTGATCTCGCCGTTGTCGTAAAGTGCGTAGAGCGCTTGGTCGAATGTCTGCATTCCCAACTCGGTTGAACGCTTCATCAACTCTTTCAAATCCGATACTTCCCCTTTGCGGATTAAATCCTGCGCCAGCGGGGTATTGATCATAATTTCCAGACACGCGCGACGGCCGTTGCCGTCGGGCGTTGGAATCAATTGCTGCGCGACAATCGCTTTCAGGTTGAGCGACAAATCCATCCACAATTGGCGATGCCGATCAGCGGGGAAGAAGTGGATGATACGGTCGAGCGCCTGGTTGGCGTTGTTGGCGTGGAGTGTACACAGGCACAGGTGGCCGGTTTCCGCAAACGCAATTGCGTGGTCCATGGTTTCACGCGAGCGCACCTCGCCGATCAAAATCACATCGGGCGCTTGCCGCAAAGTATTTTTCAAGGCGACTTCAAATGACTCTGTATCAATACCCACTTCGCGTTGGGTGATAATGCAACCCTGGTGCTGGTGGATAAATTCAATCGGGTCTTCGATGGAAATAATATGGCCTTTGGAATTTTGGTTGCGATGGCCAATCATGGCGGCGAGCGATGTGGATTTACCGGTACCGGTCGCACCCACAAAAATAATCAGGCCGCGTTTGGTCATGGCCAACTCTTTCACAATTTCCGGCAAACCCAATTCATCTGGTGCAGGAATTTTGGTTTCAATACGGCGCAATACCATGCCCGCCAAGTTGCGCTGGTAGAACGCACTGGCACGGAAGCGGCCAATGCCGCGCGCGCTCACCGCAAAATTTAATTCTTTCTTTTCGATAAATTCCGCGCGCTGTTTTTCATTCATTACGCTTAACACCAACTCGCGCGCTTTTTCCGGGGCCAGTGGCGTGGCGGTGACTGGCACCACTTTGCCATGGACTTTGATCGAAGGCGGCACGCCGGCGGTGATAAATAAATCCGACGCGCCCTTTTCTACCATCAAGGATAATAACCGATCAAAATCCATAACAATGCACCTTAAAAATTATTGAAACGTTGTGCTGCAAAATAAAACCGGATTAGAAAATTTCCGGGGCTGTGTTTAGAAGTTCTCTGGGAATTTGGCTTTCGATTTCGCTGCCTCGCGGCTGATGATCCGGCGCGACACCAAATCGGCCAGACACTGGTCCATCGTCTGCATGCCGAGCGACGCACCGGTTTGGATTGCCGAATACATTTGCGCGACCTTATCTTCGCGGATCAGGTTACGAATCGCCGAGGTGCCGCGCATAATTTCGTGCGCCGCTACACGGCCACCACCATTTTTCTTCATCAGCGTTTGCGAAATTACCGCTTGCAGTGATTCCGACAACATTGAGCGCACCATGGATTTTTCGTTCGCGGGGAATACGTCCACGATCCGGTCAATGGTTTTTGCGGCGGAGGTGGTGTGCAAGGTGCCGAATACCAGGTGGCCGGTTTCTGCGGCGGTCAGCGCCAAACGAATAGTTTCCAAATCGCGCATCTCACCTACGAGGATGATGTCCGGGTCTTCACGCAGTGCCGAGCGCAGTGCTTCGTTAAACCCGTGGGTATCGCGATGCACTTCACGCTGGTTCACCAGGCATTTTTTGGATTCGTGTACGAATTCAATCGGGTCTTCAATGGTGAGTACGTGTTCGTATTTGTTGTCGTTGATGTAGTCGATCATCGCCGCGAGCGTGGTGGATTTTCCCGAACCGGTTGGTCCGGTCACCAGCACCAATCCGCGCGGTACGGCGCAGATATCGCGAAACACATTACCCATGCCCAGTTCTTCCATCGTCAGTACTTTTGATGGAATGGTACGGAACACGGCGCCGGCGCCGCGGTTTTGGTTAAACGCGTTAACGCGGAAACGAGCCACACCGGGCACTTCAAACGAAAAGTCGGTTTCCAGGAATTCTTCATAGTCCTTGCGCTGCTTGTCATTCATAATGTCGTAGATCAAGCCATGCACCTGCTTGTGCTCCATGGGCGGCAGGTTGATACGGCGCACATCGCCATCGACACGGATCATCGGCGGCAGACCCGCCGAGAGGTGCAAGTCAGATGCGCCTTGTTTGGCGCTAAAGGCCAGGAGTTCGGTGATATCCATCAGAGCAACCTTTTGTTATTGGTCTACAGCGCAGACCTTTGTGGGCAATTTCAGAGATTTTAAGAAAACGGAATATGCACAAGATAGACGACCAGCTCGCGAAAGTCACCGCACGAATTCACCAAGCCGCCACAGCCGCCGGACGAAATCCGCAAACTGTGCAGTTGATCGCTGTGAGCAAAACCCAAGCTGCACAAGCCTTGGCCGATGCCTATGCCTGGGGTCAGCGCGCCTTTGGTGAAAACTACCTGCAGGAAGCGCTCGCCAAACAAATCCAACTGGCCGAGCTGACGGACATTGAATGGCACTTTATCGGCCCCATCCAATCCAACAAAACCCGCCCGATTGCCACGCACTTCAGCTGGGTGCATTCGGTTGACCGACTGAAAATCGCCCAGCGCCTGAGCGAACAGCGCCCGGCCGAGCTGCCGCCACTGAATATCTGTGTGCAAGTAAATATAGACGATGAAACGACCAAGTCGGGGGTAAGTCTCGCGGAGCTGCCGGTTTTAGTGGGGGCGATCAGCCAGTTGCCGCAACTGCGCCTGCGCGGGCTGATGGCAATACCCGCCGCGACTAATAATCCCGCGCAGCAGCGCGCCGCGTTTGCTAAATTGCGCAGCGCACTTGAATCCTTAAATGGGCAGGGTTACGGGCTGGATTGCCTGTCGATGGGTATGTCGGGTGATATGGAAGCGGCAATCGCCGAAGGTGCGACTTTTGTCCGGGTCGGCACCGATATTTTTGGCGCTCGCCCCACGGCGAGTGCGGATCAATAATTTTTTAACATCAAGGGTTTACTGTGAAAGCATCCAGGATTGCATTTATCGGCGCAGGCAATATGGCCAAGGCGATTATCGGTGGTTTGCTCGCCGAAGGTTTTACCCGTGCGCAAATCAGCGCGGCGGGGCCGCGAATGGAAACACTCAATAAAGTAGCGGATGAATTTGGTATTGCGGTCAGCACCGATAACGCCGCGACCGCCGCTAATGCCGATGTGATTGTGCTCGGGGTGAAGCCGCAAATGCTGAAAGAAGTTGCGCTCGGTTTGCGTGAATCTCTCTCGCACAAACCGCTGATTATTTCAGTCGCGGCGGGTATCACCACCGCGAGCATCGCAAGTTGGTTAGGTGAGGATCAGGCGATCGTCCGCTGCATGCCCAACACGCCCTCGCAATTGCGTGCCGGTGCCAGCGGTGTGTATGCGAATGCATTGGTGAGTGACGAACAAAGATCAGTCGCCAATTCGATTCTCGGCGCGATAGGCATTGTGCAGTGGTTGAATGATGAAGCTTTATTAAATCCGGTCACCGCTGTGTCCGGTTCTGGTCCCGCCTATTTCTTTTTATTGATGGAAGCGATGATCGATGCGGGAGTTGAATTGGGATTAACCCGCGAATGTGCCGCTGAGTTGACCTTGCAAACGGCACTCGGCGCCGCCATGCTCGCCAAAGGCAGCGAGTTTGATGTGGCTGAATTGCGCCGCCGGGTGACATCGCCCAAAGGCACCACTGAGCAGGCGATCCTCTCATTTGAACAAGACAATTTGCGCGCAAGCGTTTTAAAAGCCATGACCGCCTGTTCCAACCGCGCCGTGGAATTGTCCGAGCTATTAGGCAAGTAAGTTTTTGCGCACAATTTTTTTTAAAAATTATCACCGGAGATATTCATGTTCGCCAATATTTTGCATTTGATTGTTTATAGCTTGATGTCGCTGTTTCTGGTGATTGTGATTTTGCGTTTTTTACTGCAGTTGGTGCGCGCCGATTTTTACAATCCCGTTTCGCAAGCGATTGTCAAAATCACCATGCCGCTGTTGAAACCGCTGCGCAAATTTATTCCCAGCGTGTTGGGGATTGACACGGCATCCGTGGTGTTAATTATTCTGGTGCAATTGTTGGCTACGGCGATCCTGTCAACGATTATGGGGGCGCCGGGGCTGATCCTGAATCCGCTGCCGCTGATTCTGTGGGGCATCATCGGTGCGCTCACCATTATCTCCAGTATCTTTTTCTGGTGCATGATCATCAGCATTATCGGCAGTTTTATCGCCCCGTTTAGCCACCACCCACTGCTTACCCTCGCCAATCAAATTATCAATCCGCTCGCAGCACCCATCCGTAAAGTGATTCCGCCACTGGGCGGCGTACTGGATATATCACCGATTATTATTTTATTGGGCTTAAAAATTGTGGATATGTTAATTGCGCGTCTTGCCAACCTTGTCGGCGTATACCCGCAATTGGTGTTGGGGTACTGGTAATAACGATTTGCCCAACACTTTCTCGTTGATGACAAAACATCATCGACGAGAAAGCGCCGACTTGGTGCCAAATGTTTCACAAAGTAGCAATTCCCCGCCTTTTAACCTCCCGAAGTGACCACTCACTGCTCAAGATCTAGCCACTGGCGTGCTTTTCAGCTTTAATACCGGAACAACAATAATTAATTAGCCATAGGCTGGTTATTACGGTCAGTTATTAAAAAATGTAAATAACGCCAGATTCGCTATTTTGAGAGTATTGCTATGGACATAAGATCCCTGCACCGCCAAATGACGCATTACAACCGCTGGAAGCGCCAGTTGGATGAGCGTTTGCAGCGTTTTGAGCAGTGGAGCCATCAGCACGATATGTCCGGCGCGAATATGGGCAAGACCTTGCAGCGCGCGCGCCAGTTATTGCGCGGCGAAAGTTTTACCATCGCCTGTGTAGGCGAGTTCTCGCGCGGCAAAACCGAATTGATCAACGCCCTGTTATACACCGGCGGTGGCCGCCGTTTGCTGCCATCGCAACCGGGGCGCACCACTATGTGCCCCACCGAAATTTTTTGGGATGCCCACCAACCCACCAATTGTGTGCGCCTGCTGCCGATCGAAACCCGCCGCACCAATACCAGCCTGCAAAGTTTCAAGCGCATCCCGCAAAACTGGGTGGCAATTCATTTTGATGCACAAGACCACGAGCAGACTCGCGCCGCGATCAATCAAGTCTCGGCCAGTAAACAAGTCAGTGTGGCCGATGCGCTTAAATTGGGTTTTGCACAGGATGAATTGGGGGAGCGCGACGAAAACGGCATGGTCACCGTGCCCGCATGGCGCCATGCGCTGATCAGTTTGGATCACCCACTCTTGCGCCAGGGCTTACGCATCGTCGATACGCCCGGCTTGAACGCGCTCGGCAACGAGCCGGAACTCACTTTAAAAACCCTGCCCGATGCCCAGGCGATTTTATTTTTGCTTGGCGCCGATGCCGGTGTTACTGCGAGCGATATGGAAATCTGGCGCGAACATATCCAGGTACTGCGCGATAACAACTGCACCGCGGTAATCGCCCTGCTCAATAAAATCGACAGCCTCTGGGATGACCTCACCCCGGCGCAAGAAATTGAAGCTAACGTCAACCAATTGCGCCAGCTCACCGCGCGACAGTTAAATTTGTCGCCCGAACACGTGGTGGCACTCTCGGCCAAACAGGGTTTGCTCGGCAAGGTCGGGCGCAACCAGGCGCAATTGGCGCGCAGTAATTTCCCACAGTTGGAGCGTATGTTGGCGGAGTGCGTGATGCGCAACCAGCAGCAGATTATTGGCCATCGCCTGATTGGCGACAGCTATGCGATGGTGATCAATGCGCGCAACAGTTTGCAGCGCCGCCTGGGTGACTGCGAAAAAGAATTGGAAGAGTTACGCGCAGTTGCGCCGGAAGCCGCGGGCGAAAAATTGACCGAGCTGCGCGACACCATCCGCCGCACCCATCACGAATATCACAAGCAGGCATTGTCACTGCGCACCAGCCAGCGCTTGTTGGAATCGCAAAAATTATCACTGCTGGGACCAATCAGCAGCGGCCTGCTGGAACAGCAAATTGCCGAAGCCCACGCGAATCTGGCGCAGAGCTGGACAACGGTGGGATTAGCGCGCGCCATTGGCAAATTTTTTGATGATGTGGACAGCAACCTGCGCCACCTTGAACGTGAAATCGAGCGCTGCAACCGCGTGCTCACCTCGATTTACGAGCGCCCCGAACAGACAGTGACGGGCGACGATTTGATCATGCGTCACCTGTTGAAAATCCAGAAGCAGCGCCGTCAATTGCGCCAGTTGCATACCTGCGCCGACGATTTCCGCAAATCGCTCAGTGCAGTATTCACCCATAAAGGCGCGTTGATCAGCCGCTTTATCAACACCTTGGTGCAGGAAGTGCGCGCGGTTTATGTCGATTTAAACCAGCACATCACTCACTGGCTGCAAGAGGCATTGGCGCCGCTCTTCCATCACAACCAGTATCAAAAACAATTGCTTGAACACCACATGCTGCGTCTCACGCAATTGCAAACCCAGCGCAACAGCCACAGTGAACAGTTGGAAGTGTTGCAGACCAATATTTACCAATTGCAGACGGCGCTGGGCAATATTGAACCGCTCTATAAAGAATTACTGACGACGCCGCTGGAGCCGGAGTTGATGGCGGATGTGGAGCAGAAAGAGTCGGTAACAGCGGGGGCGCAGGTAGTATCGATCAAGCAGGGGCGGCAATCACTGCGCGGCAATTAAACCGCGCGGTGTGAGTGTGGTAATTAACGCTCTTCCGGCGCTAAACGACGCGCTTCGTATTCCAGCATCACGGGGATACCATCGCGGATCGGGTAAGCAAGACCGCTGGTTTTGCACACTAATTCTTGTTGTTCAGGGCGATAATCCAGCGCGGCTTTGCTGACCGGGCAAACTAAAATCGCGAGTAGTTTTTGGCTGAGCATGTTTTTACCTCTAACAAAAATAGAATCCACTTAGTCTTTATTGTGCTTACTTCCCTGTAAGCGTTAGTCGTCAATTACTTAATCTGTACCGCATCACCCAATAAGGCCACACCGACCATGATATTGCCCGCACCGCACTTGAAGGTTTCAGTGCTGCTGTTGGTGGCATTGCGATAGTTGGAACGGATATTCACTATCGCATTGGCACCTTCGCGTTGGGCGCGATCACGCAGGGATTTCATTGCCGACAAAAATGCCCATTCGCAGGCCTCGCGGTCAGATTTACCTACCCCATTGGTTTTTTTGTTAGTGCCGAACTCACCAAATTTTTTCACTACAGCGCCGTGACTTTGCTCGCCAAAATAAAACTTGATGTCGCTGCCGAGGATACTCTTGGCCTTTTCAGTCGCCAGCGCATCGGCGATAGAAAACTCTTTGATGTCGTCGCGCGCCAAAGCACCGGTAGCGCAGCTGCTGATGGCGATAATAGTGATGCAGCGGGTAATGAAATTCATACTTGGCTCCTTGATTAGTAAGTATGCAAAACAGGTTGGCTTGCGCGCGGGGCGCTTGACCAGTGGGTGTATGTTATTCGGGTTGGCTCAGGATCAGGCGCCCGCGCAGCAGGGTGTTTCCGGCTTGCTGCGCCACCAATTCATAAATGGCGCCCTGGCTGCTGCTGAGCAAGCACTGTGCATATAAATCCAGCGCGCGGGAATTGTCGGCGATGGCAGCCAAGAACTCAACATCCTTGACTGCACCTATGTAAGCGGGGCGGCTTTCGCCCAGACGCGACTGCAGAAGTCCGGCGTGCACGGCGGCCGCTTGCGCGCCGTATTCCAGCAATAACACTGCGTCCAACTGCCCATCTTCAAAGAGCGGGTTGGCGGCGCTGGCAAACAAGTGGCTGCGGCAGTGGATCTGGCTCTCATCCCAGGCGATAACCTCATCGAGCAGGCACATGGAATCGCCGTGAGGAATCAGCGCGGCGATTTGGGTGCGATCCATCAACACGGCTGCACCTGCACTTGCAGTGATTGCTGGTTGGCGCAGGCAAATACCAGCGATCCGGCGCTACCTTGGGCGACCAACTCCAGCAATGGCAGGCAGCGGGCAGCGGGATTGGCGAGGCGCAGGGCTTCCAGCGCTGGTTGCGCCTGGGTGCTGACGGTAGATGTGTTGAGGGCACTAAGGCGCAGGCGCGCAAGGCTGTGTTCACTGGCGCTGGGGGTGAGCAGCAGCGCTACACCAAACTCGACCGGGATCACGCGCTTGCCACTGAGTGGAGAAGGTGGTTGGATATCGTAAACCACCAACAGTGTGGGCAGCTGCTCCTGCTGGCACAGGCACATAGCTTCCAGTAAACCCACCGCGAAGCTGTCGTCATAGGCGGACAGGCTGGTCGATGGCTGGCGGCTGCCAGTGGCGATACTCCAGTACCCGGCGGCAGAATTGTGTACCGAATTGTGAAATTGGGTGGGTGACACCAGCCGCTCGCGCTCACACAATGAGCGGCAAATCTGGTCGATGATCGGGTAGTCACCGCCCGAGGAGGCAAATACGCTGGCGCACTCGGCCATGGGCACCGAGGTCGCCGACATCAGCTCTTCCCCGACGCGAAACGCCATGCGCACCAATTCGGTCGCCCGGCGGCGTTCATTGGCAGGCAGCAATTCGGGTTTGTATTTTTCCAGTGGTGTTGGCTCATAGGCCGCTTGCCCCTTCAGGACAGCTGCGCTGGCTGCCCAGCCGCACAGGCCGGGGGCAGCAAGGCCAATCGCGTTGAGATAGCAGTCCAGCATTACAAGCTCCCTAAAACCAGGCTGCAGTTGCTGCCGCCAAAACCAAATGAATTGCTCAGTACCCGTGTCACGGGTTGTGCGACCGGATCTTTCAACAGGGCGATAGTCATACCCTCGTCCACCTCTTGCAGGTGCAAGTTCTGCGGCAGATGCCCGTGGACTATAGCCTCCAGCCCAATACAGGCCTCCACGATTCCGGCCGCCCCGAGTGTATGGCCCGTCCAGCCTTTGGTAGAGCTCGCGCGGGTGTTGCTGCCAAATAATTGCTGCACCGCCTTGGCTTCAGCGCTGTCATTAGCCTGGGTGCCGGTGCCGTGCAGGTTGATGTAGTCGATCTCGCTGGTGTCCAGACCGGCTTTGCGCAGCGCAGCGCCCATCGCCAATTGGGCACCGGCACCCTCAGGATGGGGCGAGGACATATGGTAGGCATCGCCACTTTCGCCGTAGCCGAGCAGGTACAAACCGCTGTCGCCGCCCTTTTCCAGCAGCGCAAAACCGCCGGCTTCACCAATCGAAATACCGCTGCGGTGACGATCAAAAGGCTGGCATTTTTTCGGCGAGACCAGTTGTAGCGCGTGAAAACCGTAGAGGGTGGTCAAGCACAGGCTATCAACGCCACCGACAATCGCGGCATCACACAGCCCGGCAGTAATGGCGCGCTGTGCGGAGGCAAATACTTTGGCGCTGGAGGAACAGGCAGTGGAGACCGCCATAACCGGACCCTGGGTTCCCAGCGCCTGTTGGATAAAGGTCGCCACCGAGGAGACATTGTGGGTGGCGCCGTACTTGTACCAGTCGGGCAGCGGATCCTGATTTTCGAAGTAAGCCAGTTCGGTCTGGTGGATGCCCGAGGTGCTGGTGCCCATAAACACCCCTACCCGCGCAGCGCCGTAGCGGGCGATGGCAGCTTCGGCAGCGCTGAAAAAGCCATCCTGTTGCAACGCAAGCCAGGCGAGGCGATTGTTGCGGCAGTCGAAATCTGCCAGGCGGCCGGGCACTACCTCATCCAAATCCGCCACCTCGCCAATCCAGGTATCCAGATCGCTGATCTGGAAAAAGTCGCAGGGTTTTAGCCCCGAGCGCCCCGCCTGGAGTGCATCCCAGTTAGCGCTACGGCCTGCACCCAGGCAGCTGGTGTAGGTGTAATTAGTGATGCGCAGTGGATTCATCTTGCCAAAAATCATAAAAATTAAACCAATTGTAGGGGTGCTTGCGCACCAGATCCTCTAGTCGCGCGACGTAGCGCGCTATACCGGCACTAATGGCTTCCGCCCGATCCTGGCGGTTAGTGCCAAGTTGTTCGCTGATCAATTCAAAGTAGAGGTCGTAGCGGTTCGCGCCGGAATACACCCCAAAACAACTGATGACCGGCGCTTTTAGCAGCGCTGCCAGCTGCCAGACCCCAGCGGGAAACTGTGCGGAGGCGCCGAGGAAATCCAGGGTTGCACTGCGTTCACCCTGGGCGCAGCGGTCGGCCATGATACCGACCAAATGCCCCTGCTCAATAGCTTCGCTCAGGATCAGCGCCAGTTCTGGTGCCGGGGTGCGCGCATCGATCACTCCGGCAGCGAGCTGCGGATCGAGTTTTTCCAGCAGACGCATCACGTTGGCGTTGTGCTGGATATCCAGCAAAATGCGGATCGGCAAAGCATCGCTGCGACGCCCCATACCCATCACGCGCAAGGCGTCGAAACTACCGATATGGGCGGTGAGCAAAAAGCAGCCGCGATTCTTATATTGATCAAATAATTCGTTGCCGTGGATGCGCACATCAAATTCCGTCTCGCGCCCGGCGAGAAAATAAATACGATCCATAGCGACTTGTGCAAAAGTCAGCAGATGGCGATAAACCTCCCACCATTTTGGCGGGCGTTGACGGACGCGCTGCAAAAAATGGCGCGATGCCCGGCGGGGGCTGCGCGCCGCCAAAAAGTAGTAAAACACGATCACACACAGCCATACAAAAATCATCTGCCGCCCCAAATGCAGGGCTACCCAGGTCAGCAGATTGAGCAAAAACGGGCTGCCGCGCTCCCGCTCATGTTGCCAATTTTTGGCAGCGGATGGCTCAGTCATAAACACACTCGAACTGGCCTTTGAGCACTAACGTTTCGCCCTTGTATAGGGTCACACCCAATGCCTGGGCAACCGTGCCAGCCGTGATGCAGATACGCAATTCGTCACCCGGCTGCACCGGTGCGAGAAATTTTACCTGCTTCAGATAATTGATCCGCGGGTACCCCGCTTCGGCCAGTAGCGCTATCACCCACTTGAGCAGCAGTGCGCCGGGCACCAGTGGTGCGCCCGGAAAATGGTCGGCAAAACAGCGGTGCCCAGTGGGTATAGCCAAGCGCAATTCGCGCGGGGTGTTAACGCCGGTCATGTAGCTGGTTCCACAATTGGTGCAGCGCTGCGGCGGTGAGTTTGCCGGTTTCATTGCGTGGCAAAGCAGCGACTTTGCGTAGCGGGCGCGGTAAAAAGGTTGCGTCCACCCGCAGCGCCAAGGCTGCCAAGATCATTTTTTCCGGCAGATCGCTCACTACCAGGGCGACCGGACGAGCTTCCTGTTGGTTGGGCGCAGGGGCTGATTGTGGCGGCAGAAAAATTACCCCGTCTTGCACCCCGTCTATACGCAACAACTGCAAGGTTAGATTAGCGAGGGAGGCGCGTTTGCCCGCCACATTGATCATATCGGCGTTGCGCCCGCATAGCAGGAAGCGGCCATCAGCCTGCAGCTCCAGATGGTCCTGAATGGGTGCGTCACCTAGCAGATGTGGCGCTGTTGCACGGGCGCCGGTATCGCTCAGGGACAGATGGAAACCATCCAGCAATTGCCACTCGGCCGTTTCGGTCGAGCGGCGCGTAGCCATGCTACCGGCTTCGGTACAACCGTAAATTTCCCAGAGCGGCGACTGGAAACACTGCTCTGCTGCCTGGGCGAGGCTTGGGTCGAGCGGTGCGGTCGCCGAAATAATGGCCGCCAGCGGCGGCATGGGTAAATCGGAGTTAACCAGTGCGCGCAAATGGATCGGGGTGGTAACCAGAATCGCTGGAGCCGCCAGTTGCGCGAGCAGTCGCTGCACATCGGCGGGGTAAAAGGGTTTATCGCTGTGCATCACCATACCCGCCTGCAACACCATAAATAAGGTGGTTTCAAGGCCGTACATATGTTGCGGCGGCACAGTGCCGACAATCGTCGGTGCAGTCAAACCACCACCAAGCCGCCGCCCCAACAGGCGCGCGGTGGCCGCAAGTGTTCCCCAGCATTTGGCATTGGCCTGGGGTTTGCCGGTGCTGCCAGAGGTAAAGGCAATGGCGGCAATTTGTTGGGCGGGAATTAGTGGCAAAACAGGTTGGCCGGATGCGGGGTGCGCTGCCTTTGCCAGCACTTCGGCGAGGTTTATGCTGGGGAGTTCGCAGGCCTGGTTATTGTCGAACAGGCAATAGCAGCCGGGATAATCCTGCGCCAATTCGGTAAGTGTGAGCGGTTGGCGATTGGGCGGCAGTAAATTGATCGCCCCCTTCACCAGGAGCGCACAAAAGCCCAATAAAAAGTAGTAGCGGTCTTCGCACAGGTTGAGCGCAAAACCGGCTTCAGGCAAAGCTGCCGACAGGCTCTGTAAGTCGCGCAGAAACTCGGCTTGAGTTATCGGCCGCCCCTGATGGATCACCAGGGTTTGTTGTGGAACATAGGGTGAAACCAAGGCGACCGGCGCATTGAACGCTAGCGCGGCAAGCTCGGGATATTCGGGGAGGGCGGAGCCGGAAGCTAACATGACACAGCACCTTAAGAGCGGATATTGGCGTGGGCAATAATGCGCAGGTATTCAAAAAATCCCGGGTGATTGTGGCTGGGGAAAAGCTTTTTGCGCAGCATGAATTCACCCACAAACAGCACTCCGACCACACCGTAGTTAATGATATTGGTAAACCAGGACCACAATTCCGGTTGCTCCAGCCAGGGCAAAATTGCCGACCAGACAATCATCGCCACAAATACCAGGCACCAGAGCTGGGTGAGCCCGCGGGTATAGCTACGCATTGCCATCGACAATGGCCCGCGAGCCGCTTCACCAATCGCAGTGATCAGCGGCTCGCGTCCGCTGATCAGGGTGCGACCAAAAATAAACAGCAGCAGTAACGGGATAATTACCGGCGGCAGAAATAATAAGTAGAGGGTGAGATCCAGATATTCGAGCAGCGCAATTCCGGTGCACAGCAAACTAAAGGCCAGCCAGACCCGCTTGTTGCGGTTGACCAACCCCTGCCAGCAGACCCCGGCTAAAAACAACATGGGGGCAATAAACAACAATCGCGGCACTGCAAACACCAGGGCGACATGTACCAGCAGTGGGTAGGCCGCAATCAGGGCAATTGCGATAACACGGTTAAGCACGTTGCACGTTTATATAGCTGCTCAATGAGCGCAGGCTGTGGAAAATCGCCTTGTTGTTTTCATCGTCGGCCTTGAGTTGCACTTTGTAGTGCTTGGCAATCGCCAGCGAAATTTCCAGCGCATCGATTGAATCCAGCCCCAGGCTCTCGCTGTGGCTGGCATCGAACAGGGGCGCTTCCGGGTTGATGTCGGCCGGCTCCAGATCTTCCAGATCCAATGCCTCGATCAACAGCGCAGCCAATTCTTGTTCTTCCAGGGTTTGTAAACTCATTAGTGTATTACCTTATCCATGCAGCCGATTAAACGCGGGCGGGTTTGATGCCAGTGTATTCGCTGAAAATGCTCAATACCACGGCGCGCTTGCTCTGCTCCAGACCCGTTGCCTTCAAGGCTTCGACAATCGTTGCAGGCGGCACACACTGCTCAATAGTGTCCCAGTAGTAGCGCATCAGCACTTTGCTGTCAGCGCTGCGGCGGAATATTTTGGCCAAATTAGGGATAATAATTTTGAGGTAGAACTTCAAAAAAGCGGTGGCGATTTTGCCTTCAGGACGGGTGATTTCCAGCAACAAGATCTTGCCACCCGGCTTGAGTACACGCTGGTATTCGGCGAACGCAGCGCCCAGATCGGCAACATGGCGCAGGGCAAAGCCCATGGTGAGGTAGTCAAAGGTGTTATCGGGGAACGGCAGTGCTTCACCCAGCCCCATAGAGGTGTGTTCAACGCCCAGCTTAACCGCCTGGGTCAACATGCCTTTGCTAGGGTCAAGCGCAACCACCAAGCCTTCTTCACCCACGATTTGCTGGGCCAGCCAGGAAACCACACCGGTACCTGCGCCTACATCCAACACTTTATCGCCTGCTTTGATACCAGCGCGCAACAGTGCCTGACGGCGGTACATACGGCCCGAGCCAAAACTCATGACGTCAGTGATCCAGTCGTAGTGCTCCGCCGATGAGTCAAACATCTCATCAACGCGCGTGCGCCGGTCTTCCGCTTTGCCGTAATAATCCGGCAATACCGGGTGTGGAGCTAAACGAGTCTGTTCATCTTTGGTCATGATTATGGAGTCCCTAAAAAATAAGCGCGTACTTTACGGGAGCCTTGGCGGAGGCGCAAGGCGGCGTTACTTTTGGTAAAACGGTAGGAATTTGCGCCAGGCAAATTGGAAAGCACGTGGATTGAAGCGAAGTTTTCCTCCTATAATCCGCGCCTGTTGAAATAAGTTGGGCGCTTGGCCGATGAGCGGCGCTGTTGGAATGAGAGCAACGAGTAAATGGACATGGTGGTAAACCCAGTGGGATTGAATTGTCGGTACTATGAGGCCCTTGATGAGACCCTTGATCAGCTGGCCGATCCCGGCACGTCCCTCGCGCGTTTCAAGCTGGATCCCCGCTGTGCCAATAGCATAGGTAGCGACAGCTTGAGCACCGGACTCTTGCCGCTGGAAGGCAATATTGTGGGCGAGTTATTTACCGGCGCCGATGAGACCCGCATTTCCCGAAGTTATGGCGCGCATAGCTACTGGGCCGAAACCGACCAATACCTGTTATTGGCACTCTGGGCCGACGAATCCGATGAAGCAGGCCTTGCTGCTGCGACCGAGCGCCTCTACCGCGAACTGCTTGAACAAACCAAAACGCGCGGTTATCCCCATTTGGTGCGGGTATGGAATTATTTTGCCGATATCAACGGGGAAGAACAGGGATTGGAGCGCTACCGCCAATTTTGTCTGGGGCGTTTTGATGCCTTTGCCGCCGCTGGAATCGCTGAAAACCAATTTCCCTCAGCCTGTGCGCTAGGGCATCGCGGCGGCGATTTACTCATCTATGCCCTCGCCAGCAAAACGCCGCCGCACCATTTTGAGAATCCGCGCCAGGCCAGTGCCTATCACTACCCTGCCGAATATGGCCCGCGCAGCCCATCGTTTGCGCGCGCCAGCCTGCTCTCCTTGCCGGGGCAAATGCCTAAATTATTCGTCTCCGGTACGGCTAGTGTGGTGGGCTACGTCACCCTTCATCCCTTTCAGTTAAGTGAACAAATTACCGTCACCCTGGAAAACCTCGGCTTGTTGTTAACGCATGTCGCCCGGCAGTACGCGGGTGATCTGGACAAGTTACCCTTATTGCAGGCGGAAGTGCTCAAGGTCTATGTGCGCCATGCGGCCGATCTGCACGAAATCAAAGCGCGGGTCGAACAGGCCTATCCGCAGGTGCCGGTGGTCTACGTGGCAGCGGATATTTGCCGCGCCGATTTATTGTTGGAGATAGACGGGATATGGAATCTCTCGGTGTGAGTGCACCTATCGGCTGGTGGCGCAAGCTGCGGTTGTCGCGCGCGTGGCGCGTACCTGCCACAGGAATTGGTTTTGCGCTGTTTGGACTGGGTGGTGTAGTACTGTCGCTCAGCGTGTTCCCCATTTTGTATTTTATGCCAGTCAAACAGGCTCAGCGGGCCGTCTACACCCGTCGCGTGATAGCCTTGGTATTCCGCAATTATGTGCGGGTATTGCGCTGGCTGGGCCTGCTCAGCTACGAATTTCATCGGATTGAGCAATTGCATCGACCGGGGCAGTTAATTATTGCCAACCACCCCTCGCTGCTGGATGTGGTGTTTTTGATGGGGTTGACCCACGCCAGCTGCGTGGTGAAAGCCAGCCTATGGCGCAACCCGTTTACCGCTATGGCAGTGCGTGCGGCCAACTATGTCAGCAATAGTGATCCCGACCTGTTCAACCGCTGCGTCGATACCTTTAAAGCCGGCCATTCATTGATTATCTTTCCGGAAGGGACGCGCACCAAACCCGGCCAACCCATGGTATTCCATCGCGGCCCATCCAATTTAGCGCTCAGCGCAGGCATGGCGATTACGCCAGTAATGATCCGCTGCGAACCGGCAACCCTGTTAAAAAACCAGCAGTGGTATGAAATCAGCGCCCTGCCTCCGCATTACACCATTCGGGTATTGCCCGATGTAGCCACGGCTCCCTATTTAGCGGATGGGCAGATGCAGAGCATGGCGGCGCGCCAGTTAACACGTGATTTGGTAGAGCTGTTTACGCAGCAGTTGCAGCAGCGCTGAGCATCTTTTTGTCCAACTGCAGCAGCAGGCTGCGCATTGAAAAGAGAAAAATAAACGGCAGCCACTCACCCAACAATTTGTTATCCATGAAGCTGAATGACGCTGCTGTCGCCAGCAAACCGGCGAGTAACAGCAAGAGTGAGCCGCCAATAACAGAAAAGTAACCCGGGGTTTTGACACCCAAAAATCCATAGGGGCTGATGAAACTGGCGATGAGCCCCGCCAGTAAAATCCAGCCCAGCATCGCCACCGCGCCCAGCTCGCCATAAGTTTGGTTGAGCCAGTCCCAGCCGGTTATCAACCCGATCAAGCCGCTGCAAAAATACAGGGTGATACCCACAAACAAGCGGTTGAGGATCAGCCCGCGCCAGTACATATATACCATTGCACCCACACCGGCAGCGCTGGCAAGAAGATAGGGCAACAGCCAATCCGCGCGCAGGCTCATATCCGCGAGGTGGATATAAAGCAAAAATACGGTCAGGGATACGGACTCTATCAACGGGTCGATAATGTTTTTAACAGGGTTTTTCATAGGGAGGTCATAGGTGTTTTTTTGTCCGGGACGCTGGGGGTTTCTTCGGTAGTCAGAATAATCGCCAATAGATTATCATGCCGCCTTCTGGAGCCTAGCCCCTCATCTCATACCGTTAGTTTATTCGAGCTGCGCCTGCATTTATGTCCTCCACTAATTCCGCCTCTGGTTTACCGGCCACACCAACAACCAACAATAGTGCTATCTGGGTGCGCGAAACGCGTTTTGGGCGCTGGTTTTTGAGCACCCACACCTGGTATCGCTATGTGCTGTCGCAGGCGATTATCGACTTCAAAACCCTGCTGGGTGAGCGGCTACCAGCGCAAGCGCGCGTCCTCGATGCAGGTTGCGGGCAGGGGCTGGCCTTCGGGTTGCTGGAACAGCATTTCCAGCCAGCGGCGATTACCGGTATCGATATAGACGCCGATCAGGTGAAAAAAGCAGCCGATGTGGCAAGCCAGTTGGCGACACCCGCATCGGCAGTGCATACGAATGCCAGCGCATCGAACCTGGCAGCCGAATCCTTTGATCTGATCCTGTGCCACCAACTGCTGCACCACACCAGCCAACAGCGCGAAACCCTGCAGGAGTTTTATCGTCTGCTGCGGCCGGGCGGTATTTTGTTGGTGGGCGAATCCTGCCGCTCGTTCATCAATTCCGCACCGGTGCGCCTGTTATTCCGCCATCCGGAGATGGCCCAAAAAGATGCCCAAGGCTATATCGAGCTGGTGCGCAGCAATGGATTTGTCTTTAGCGAGACCGATATCCAAACGTCGCGCCCCTGGTGGTCGCGCCGCTGTTTGGGGATGGCGCAAAAACTGGGTATTGGCCTGAGTAACACCGAACCCACCGAAATCCTGATAGTGGCAACCAAACCCTGCTAGCATTTTTGCGCGCGATATTCTGTGGGGTGGTTGGGCATTCGATAAGGCTTCTGATAGACTGCCCGCCTTGTTTTGGAGGGGAACAAAACAAATACTTTGGCTAGTAGAGCACTCATCTGGCCAAGGTTCAGCAGAATAAACACCGACGGAAGTAGCTATGTACACCAAAGAAAAAATATATGGTTTCCTGCAGGAGACCCTGGTTTCACTATTTGAAATAGCACCCGATGCTATTACCCCCGATGCCAATCTTTACGAAGATCTGGATATCGATAGCATCGATGCCGTAGACCTCACTGTAAAACTGAAAGAATTCACCGGCCGTCGGATCCAGCCCAGCGACTTTAAACAAGTCCGCACCGTGCAGGATGTCGTCGATGCCGTCTACGACTTGCTCAATCGCCCCGAAGAGACTGAAGCCCTCGCCGAAGCGAGCCAGAGCTAACCGTGGTCGCCAATACACCTGTGGAGGTGGCGCGGCGGCCAGTGTTGATCGATGTCAAAGTGGCCCAGGGGCATGTTGATGCACGGCTCCTGGTCACACCCGATCTGGCCGGTTTTGCCGGTCACTTCCCCGATTTCCCCATACTGCCCGGCGTTGTCCAGATAGGCTGGGCGGTTCACTATGCGCAAGAATTCCTGCTGCTCGACGAACCGGTAATACGTGTTGAGCGGTTAAAGTTTACCTGCCCTATCAGCCCCAATACGCCACTCCAGTTAAGCCTGATCTACGATGCAGGCAAAGCCTCGATCGATTTCCGGTTTTACCGGCAACTGGACGATGCAAATGAACTGCTGTTCTCCCAGGGTCGGCTGATTTATTCCATGGAGCCTGCGCGCGAATGAACCCATCCCCCGGCGAATTGGATTTCAAACCCTGCGTGATAATCCCGGTATTTAATCATCCTCACCAAATTGCCGGTTTGGTTACGCGTCTGCGTGGCTATAGCTTGCCCGTTATTCTGGTTGACGATGGCAGCGAGGCAAGCTGCGCGCAATTACTGGACAAGATCGCGGCAGAACAAGCGCAAGTTACCCTGCTGCGCCTTGCACAAAATGCGGGCAAAGGCGCCGCTGTGTGCCAAGGGCTGGAATTAGCCAGCCGCCAGGGTTTTACCCATGCGCTGCAAGTGGATGCCGATGGCCAGCACGACCTGGATGATGTACCCCAATTTCTCACGCGCGCGCAACAACATCCTGGCGCGGTGATTAGCGGTTGGCGCAGCTACGAGGCCATGCCGCCCTCGCGTCGCAGCGGGCGCAAGCTCACCGATTTCTGGGTGTGCGTAAATACCTGTTCGCGCAGTATTAAAGACTCCATGTGCGGCTATCGCCTCTACCCACTTGCACCGACCATGCGCTTATTGGCGCGAAAAAAAATCGGTGCGCGTATGGATTTTGATACGGACATTTTGGTGCGTTTGTATTGGCAAGGGCTCGCGGTAGAAAATATTCCCACAAAAATTTTATATCAGGACGATATCCCCTCGCATTTCGATATCATCAAAGATAACGTCCGCATCAGCTGGATGCACACACGCTTGTTTTTCGGTATGTTGCCGCGCATTCCTGCATTAGTGCAGCGCCATTTTTTTAATAATCGACCCGCATAATCATCCGGATTTTTTTGTTATGTACACAACCACGACTGATATTCTGGTGCCGTTTCACGATGTGGATTCCATGCATGTCGCCTGGCATGGCCACTATGTGAAATATCTGGAAGTGGCGCGCTGTGAATTTCTGGAATCGTTTGGTTATGGTTATCAAGCGATGCAGGCATCGGGTTACTCCTGGCCGATTATCGATATGCGCATTAAATACATCAAGCCGCTGCATTTTGGTCAGCGCGTGCGTGTGCAATGCACATTGCGCGAGTGGGAATACCGTTTAAAAATTGATTACGTGATTAGCGATCTGGCCACCGGTGAACGCTTGACCAAAGGCTATACCATCCAGGTGGCAATCGATATGGCCAAAAACGAAATGTGTTTTGAATCGCCGGCTATTTTGCTGCAACAACTCACCAACAAATGCGGCCCACTGCCAGGTTAATGCTATGAAAAAATCGGTTGTGTTCGTACGCTCAACGCTATTGCTCTGCAGTCTGTTACTGTGCAGTACTGCGCGCGCCGATACGCAAGCGCAAATTGATCAGGTAATAAAACGCCTGAGCGAGCTTGAAGTGGTCCAGGGCGGTTTTAACCAGCAAAAAAAATTGCAAGGTTTGGCTTATTCACTCAACGCACAGGGCAAGTTTATTTTTTGGCGCGAACAGGGTTTATATATTGCCACCGAAAAACCGTTTTTTAATGCAATGACAATTACCGGTGGCGATATTATTACCTGGCAGCAAGATGGCACTGGCAGCGTTGCCGCTGAACAGTCCGGACTAATCCAGCGGGAAATTAATAAAACCTTATTGGCATTTTTTAGTGCCGATATTGCATTAATCCAACAGCGTTTTATTGCCGATTGGGTTTTTGAACAGGATAAGTGGCAGCTGACCCTGACACCCAGGCTCGACCTGATTAAAAAAAATATGCGCAACGCCGTTATGAAAGGCGATCAATTTTTGCAGAAGCTGATAGTGACTGCGGCTAATGGCGATAAAACCACCATTGAATTTAATGCACAAGTTGAAAGCGCATTGCCGACAGTAGCGCAATGCCGCTGGTTTTATGTACAAGCACAACAAGCTTGTGCAAATTTTTCCGCAGCTCAGTGATTCGCTAATACATTCATTTTTTTCTACCCAGCTTGCGCGGTAATTCATGATAACAACAATAAAAATTTCCCTGTCACGCTGGCAGCAATTATTCAAATGGACATTTGTATTGGTGTCCATGCTGACGCTGCTGCTGTCTTATCCTCTGCTTAAAAATGGCTTTGTGTTGGAAACTGATTTGCAAAGCCTGTTTCCGAAAGATAACCACAACCAGCTAGTCAATAAGGTCAATGACCGTTTATATCGCGAGTTCGGCAATAAGATTTTGGTTGCCGTGCAGTCGCCTGAAATAGGGCAAGCTAATATTGCGGCTGAGTTGGTGGCTGCTGCTATAACCGCTAATCCGCAATTGCAAGTGAGTGTGGCCAGTGAGCAGATGGAGCTTGCCACACGACAGCATGAATTGTTGCAACAGCATCGCTACCACCTGTTAACGCCTGCGCAGCAGCGCATGATACAAAACCGGCAGCAGGATGTTTTGGCGCAAGCACAGGCCGCGCTCTTTGGCTTTAATGTGGGTGGCAGTGCCATGTCACCACTACAAGATCCGCTCAGCCTCTCCCCTGCCTACATCCAACAATTACAACCAGCGGTAAAAGGCGAATTAATTCATGATCGTTTGGTCGTATCCAATAGCGACGGACATTTAATTTTATTTGCGCTCGATTTACAGGGTGAATCATTTAATTTGCAGCTCCAGGCCCAAATGAACAGCTGGCTGCAAAACTTACGCGACCAGTTGGCTGCAAATCCAAAAACACCCGCGACCCAAGTGCTGGTTTCCGGCGCCGTATTTCATGCTGCAGAAGCCTCGGCGAATGCGCAGCGGGAAATGACTATTATTGGCGGCGGTTCAAGCCTGGGAGTGTTGTTACTATTTTTACTCGCTTTTCGGCGCATCAAACCCTTGCTCTTGAGTTTGGTTTCGGTCGGCTATGGCTGCCTGGTAGCCTTGGTGATCAATCATTTTTTGTTTGGCAAAATCCATTTAATGACACTGGTATTTGGTGCGAGCCTGATTGGTGTAGCGGTGGATTATTCGCTGCATTATTTATGTAAATACCAGGATCTGTCGCGCGCGATTCCCGATGCGCACAATCGTGGCGAGCGCGTGTTGGAAAAATTATTGCCGGCCTTGAGTTTAAGTTTAATTGCCTCAGCGCTGGGCTACAGCAGCTTGTTACCTACGCCCTTGCCCGGCCTGCAACAAATTGCATTATTCTCCGTGATGGGTTTATGCGGCTCCTGGTTATTTTTAGTGGTGATTTATCCACGCCTGGTGCGCCAGCCGCTACCGGAACCTGCAGCGATTATTGACCAGTGCGCGACATCGGCCTGGTTATTTTGGGAGCGCATGCGCGGCCTGCCGCAGCGCTTTATTTTTGCCGGTGTGGCACTGTTAATTATTATTGGTGCTGTCACGGCGAATCTCAGTAGTGATGTGCGTACTCTCTATAAACCATCTGCACAATTACTGGCGTCCGAGCAACAATTACACAATGCCTTGCAGGGCGTTGCACCGAACCAGTATTTTTTATTGCGTGCCAAAAGTGCAGAAGCGCTCTTGCAGACGGAAGAGCGTTTTCGCCGCGAACATCTCGATGCGTTAGTTGCAGAGGGTGCGTTGAGCGGCTATATCGCCACCAGTGCCATAGTGCCTTCAATGCAACAGCAAAATGCCAACTATGAATTACTGCATCAGCAGCTCTACAGCAACAATGGTTTGGTCAACCAGTTTATGCAGTCGGCTGGTTTTGATGCACAGGCAGTCGCGCAAGCGGAGCATGAATTTGCCGCGGCGGCGCAACAGCATTTGCGTGTTGATGATTGGTTAAAAGTAGCGCGCCCCGATCAAGGTTTATTGTGGATGGGCGAGTTGAATGGCAACTATGTGAGCATTATCGGGTTGCGCGGCGTTGTCGATGTGAACGCGTTGTCGGCAGCAGCGGATAATAACTCGGTGATGTGGATTGATCGCGTTGCCGGGCTCTCGCAACTGTTGCGCACCTTAATGAATTCGGCAGCCATTTTATTGCTGCTGGCATACCTTGCGATATTGCCGCTGCTGTGGATTTATTATCGCCGCACACAGGCGCTGCTATTAATTTTTGTGCCGCTGATGGCAACTATTACTACCTTGGGTTTATTGTCGGTCAGCGGGGTAGCGATTAATTTATTTCATTTGTTTGGATGCTATTTAATTCTCGGCCTGGGAATGGACTACGGTATTTTTTCCTACACCCAGGGCACCAAAGATCGGGTGACCCAGCGCGCAATTTGGTTGTCGGCGGTATCGAGCAGTTTATCTTTCGGTTTGCTGGCACTCAGTTCTACTCCTATGGTCGGCGCTTTTGGGATCACTTTATTTCTTGGCTGCTGTTTCAATTTATTGTATGCGCCACTGGCCGGACAATTGAACAAAACCAATCTATTGGCGAGAGCAGCGCAATGAACAGCAACAAAAATACAGTTATCGTTAAATATTTGTTGTTGATTTTATTTTTGACGCTGGGCGCATGTACTACCGTAAAGCGTGGCGATTTCACACTACTAAACACTAGCAGTGACCAGCAAACCCGCGTAGCCCAACAGCAGTGGCAAGTGCAGCAAGGAGAAAAAAAATATTCGCTTGAAGTGATTGTCGAGCGCAGTGCAAGCCACTGGCGCTGGATCATGTTGAATCAACTCGGGCAACGGGTGGTTACTGCGGAATCCAAGGCGGGGAAAGTAGAGATCGAGCAGCTTCAATCCCATCCGGCAAATCACCTGCTCACGGCCTTATTACAGGCCTGGCAATTCAGTTATTGGCCGCTGACGGATTTGCAAACGGCTGATCCGCGCTGGTTGTTTGCCGAGCACAACGGGCGCCGTGAAGCGCGCTTTTCTGGTATATTGCGCGCCTCCATCGAGTACCAACAAATAACTGATCGGGCTAATCCCTGGCAGGGTAGCCTGAGCTATAGCACGCCCGGGTTCAGCTTGCTCATCCATAGCCAGCCGTTGAATTGATACATGCCCGCAACTACACCTATGAGCCAAGCACCATTGTTTGAATCGGTACAGGATTTACTCCTTCACCGGCCGCCCATGTTACTGCTGCAATCGGTAGTGCGCTGGGGCGAGGGCGAGTTGGAGGCGTTGGTGGATCCGCGTGACTCCCAGCTGTTTATAGATACCGATGGCCGGATCCCCTCTTGGGTGGGCATTGAATATATGGCACAGGCCATAGGTGCGCTGGCTGGAATCGAATCGCGGCAGGCCGGCGTGCCGGTGTGTCTCGGTTTCCTATTGGGCACCCGTCGCTACCATGCAGAAGTGACGCATTTTGACCCGGCGCAGGAGCTGCGGGTAAACGTCCGCGAATTACTGCGCGATGAAACCAATCTGGTGCTGTTCAAATGTGAGCTATACGGCGGTGAGCAACTGCTCGCCCATGCCGAAATAAAAGCAATCCAGCCCAAGGATGTTGAGGCGGTTATGGCGCAATTTACGCAAATGAATGCGGTGTAGGAGATAAGCAGTGAATAACAATAAACGGGTTTTAGTGACGGGCTCCAGCCGCGGTATTGGCCGCGCCATCGCCCTGCAATTGGCGCGCGATGGCTATGAGCTAGTGATCCACTGCCGCAGCCAGCGCGATCAGGCGGAAGCAGTACAGCAGCTGATTGAAGCCGCCGGTGGCAAAGCCAGTATCCTGCAGTTCGATGTGGCCGAGCGTGAGCAGGCCAGGCAATTACTGGAAGCTGATATGGAGGCCAATGGCACCTATTATGGTGTGGTCTGCAATGCCGGTATCGCGCGCGATAACGCCTTCCCCGCCATGAGCGGCGAAGATTGGGACGCCGTCATCCACACCAATCTCGATGCCTTTTACAACGTTCTCAATCCGGTGATTATGCCCATGGTGCGCCGCCGCGCGCCCGGCCGTATTGTCACCCTCGCCTCGGTGTCGGGGATTATGGGCAACCGCGGGCAAGTCAATTACAGCGCGGCCAAAGCCGGTATTATCGGCGCCACCAAGGCACTGGCGATTGAACTGGCCAAACGCGACATCACCGTCAACTGCGTCGCCCCGGGCTTGATCAATACCGAGATGCTCGATGAAGCGCCCGTCGAAGAGGCGTTAAAACTCATTCCGATGCGCCGCGCCGGTGAGCCGGAAGAGGTTGCATCATTAGTAAGTTATCTATTTTCAGCTCCGGCGGGTTACATTACGCGCCAGGTTATTTCCGTTAATGGTGGAATGTTTTAATGAAGCGCGTAGTGGTAACAGGAATGGGGGTGGTTACCGCCCTGGGTGATAACTGGCCGGAATTTGCGGCCAAACTCAAAGCCGGCACCAGCGCCATCCGCCGTCTGGAAGACTGGGCGACCTACAAGGATTTGAATACCAATCTCGCCGGTCCCATCGAAGATTTTGTCGTACCGGCCCATTACCCGCGCAAAAAGATCCGCTCTATGGGCCGTGTCGCCCTGCTCTCGACCCGCGCGACTGAATTGGCGCTGATCGATGCCGGCCTGCTCGATGACCCCATTTTGCAAAGCGGCGCCATGGGTGTTGCCTATGGCTCATCCACCGGCAGCACCGATGCCACGCGCGACTTTGCGGTAATGCTCGACAAACGCGATATCGGCGGTGCCACCGCCACCACTTACATCCGCATGATGGGCCATACCGCGCCGGTCAACGTGGGTGTGTTTTTTGGTTTGAAAGGTAGGATTATTACTACCTCTTCCGCCTGCACTTCCGGTAGCCAGGGCATAGGCTACGCCTATGAGGCGATTAAATACGGTAAGCAGACTTTAATGGTCGCTGGCGGTGCCGAAGAGTTGTGCCCCTCTGAAGCGGCAGTATTCGATACGCTCTACGCCACCAGTACCAAAAATGACACGCCCGGCCTGACACCCAGCCCTTTTGATAGCGGACGCGATGGCTTGGTGATCGGTGAAGGCGCGGGCACTTTGATCCTCGAAGAACTGGAGCATGCGCAAGCGCGCGGGGCAAAAATCTACGCCGAGCTGATCGGTTTTGGCACCAATTCCGATGGTGGCCATGTCACCCAGCCAGATCCGGCGACCATGAATATCGCTATGCAAATGGCGCTGGATGATGCCGGGTTACAGCCCGCGGATATTGGCTATATCAATGCCCACGGCACCGCGACCGACCGCGGTGATATCGCCGAATCTACCGCCACTGAAAAACTCTTTGGCAAACAAACGGTGCCGATCAGTACGCTCAAAGGCAATATCGGCCACACGCTTGGCGCCTGTGGTGCGATTGAGGCCTGGGCGAGCATCCAGATGATGAACGAAGGCTGGTTCGCACCGACCCTGAACCTGCAGACACCCGACCCACAGTGCGGCGACCTGGACTACATTATCGGCGAAGGGCGCGAGCTGGCATGCGACTACATCATGAGCAACAATTTCGCGTTTGGCGGGATCAATACCTCGCTGATTTTCAAACGCTGGTAGGCCTTTAAAACTATCTGGCCAGACCCGCAATGTCTGGCTTTTTTAATTAGAATGTCTGGTTTTTTAATTAGATAGACCGGTAATTTCACGGCGTCCCTGTAAATACCAAGCTAGCCTTGCAGCTACCAGCCTGTCTATTTAGACTTGCGCCATTTCAGATTGCGCCGGCTGCAAAACCACAAAATTCAAGAGATAGCCATGCCAAACCAAATACCCGCTGATTCGGTGGGTCTTGTCACTCCCCAAACCCATCGCTTCACCGCGCCGCTGCTGCTGGCCTGCGGCCGGACGCTTGATGAGTATGAATTGGTCTATGAAACCTACGGCCAGTTGAATGCGGCCAAATCCAATGCGGTGCTTATCTGCCACGCGCTCTCCGGCCACCATCACGCCGCCGGTTACCACAGCATGGACGACAAGCGCCCCGGTTGGTGGGATGCTTATATCGGCCCCGGCAAACCTATTGATACCAACAAATTTTTTGTCGTCGCGCTGAATAATCTCGGCGGCTGCCACGGCTCGACCGGGCCGCGTTCGATCAACCCTGCCACCGGCAAAGCCTGGGGGGCAGATTTCCCCATGGTGCGCGTGCGCGATTGGGTTGCCAGTCAAGCCCGCCTGGCGGATGTGTTGGGCATTGATGTCTGGGCGGCGATCATTGGCGGCAGCCTCGGCGGTATGCAAGTTATGCGCTGGGCGCTGGATTTTCCCGAGCGCGTTCGCCATGCAGTGGTTATCGCGTCTGCATTAAAACTGTCTGCGCAAAATATTGCATTCAACGAAGCCGCGCGCAAAGCGATTATCAGCGATCCCAATTTTTTTGATGGCGATTACATCGAGCACAACACCTTGCCAAAAAATGGTTTGGCGGTGGCGCGCATGATCGGGCATATCACTTATCTTTCCGATTACGCGATGGGCGAAAAATTTGGCCGCGATCTGCGCAGCGGCAGTTTTGAACTCGGCAATGATGAGCCAGTGGAATTTCAGATCGAAAGTTACCTGCGCTACCAGGGTGACAGTTTTGCGAATACCTTTGATGCGAACTCGTATATCCGCATCACCAAAGCGCTGGATTATTTTGATCTCGCACGCGAATTCAATGATGATCCGGTCAGCGCCTTTAAACAGACCAATGCCAAATTTTTGGTGATTTCTTTCAGTACCGATTGGCGTTTTGCACCCGAGCGCTCGCACGAAATTGTCAACGCACTGGTCGGCGCCAATCGTCCGGTAACTTACGCGGAAATAGAATCCAAACACGGTCACGACGCTTTCTTATTACCCGATGAACGCTACGAGCAAGTTTTCGGTCGCTACCTTGCCGGAGTGAAAATCTGATGCGTATAGATCTCAACGAAATTCAACACTGGATTCAACAGGGCAGCCGCATCCTCGACTTGGGTTGTGGCGATGGCACGCTATTAAAATTTTTGATTGATACCAAACAAGTGCAGGGTTACGGCTTGGAAATCGATGCGGCACAAATCAATACCTGCATCGACAAAGGCTTGAATGTGATCGAGCAAAACCTCGACCGCGGCCTCGGCAACTTCGCCGATAAAAGTTTTGATACCGTATTGATGACGCAAGCATTGCAAACATTGCATTTCCCCCATTTGGTGCTGGATGAAATGTTGCGTGTGGGCAAAGAGTGTATAGTGACATTTCCTAACTTCGGGCATTGGAAAGCCCGTTTTTATCTGGCCACGCGCGGCCGTATGCCGGTATCAGATTTATTGCCCTATGAGTGGTACGACACACCCAATATCCACTTCTGTACATTTAATGATTTTGAAGTCCTCTGCCGTGAGCGCAATATCAAGGTGATCCATCGCCAAGTGGTGAACGAACAATCCGGCCAGACGCTAAAAGATTTTATGCCCAACCTGTTTGGTGAAACGGCAATTTATCATTTAAGTAAATAGCAGCACATCCAACAATTTCATCATGCGTGCAAGTGTCGTTATGGAAACTCAGTTATAGGAAGTATTGTTATGCAGAAGTTACTACAAAGTATTCTTTTAAGTCTTGTTGCTATCACTGCTCAAGCACAAGTCGACCAACCGAAAGAAATCAGCACCACAGAGAAATTCGGCGACTACACAGTGCATTACAACGTGTTTAACAGCACCAATATTCCGGCAAAAGTGGCCGAGGCGTACAAACTGGTGCGCGGGAAAGACCGCGCGCTGGTGAATATCAGCCTCACCAAAACTGAAAACGGCAGCACCAGTTTGGGTTTGCCCGCAGTGGTCAGCGGTACCAGTAAAAATTTAATGCAGCAAAAACAAGCACTGAAATTTATCGAAATAAAAGAAGGCGATGCGACTTACTATCTCGCACCTTTTGTATTCAATAACGAAGAAGTGTTGCATTTTGATATTCAGGTCAGTGCTGATGCCAATGCAAAACCCATGAGTTTTACGTTTAATCGAACGCTTTATTCCGAATAACCTTACGAGCACTTCACATGACAAAGGCGCCGATGGGCGCCTTTTCTTTCAGTGATTTACCAATAGTAAAACAACGGCATAGATTATGAAAAAAATTGTATTGGCCAGCGGCAACACCGGTAAGTTGCGCGAATTCCAGCAACTATTGGCTGGCTGTGGTTTTGAGGTGCTACCTCAATCGGATTTTTTTAGCGAAAACGCCGAAGAGACTGGTTTAACTTTTGTTGAGAATGCCATCATCAAGGCGCGCTATGCTTGCGCCAAAACTGGTTTGCCAGCTATAGCAGACGATTCCGGCATTGAAGTCGATGCACTTAATGGTCGCCCCGGAATTTATTCCGCGCGCTACGCTGGTGAAGCCGCAAAAGACGCGGATAACAATACAAAATTATTGCAAGAATTAAACGGCGTTCCTACCGAAAAGCGCACCGCACGTTATCACGCCGTCTTGGCATTTATGCGGCATGCAGAAGATCCAACGCCGATTTTATGTCATGGTGTGTGGGAGGGTGTAATTCTCACCGAACCGCACGGTGAAGGTGGTTTTGGCTACGATCCCTTATTTTTTGTACCCAGCCACAATTGTGCTTCAGCTGAATTGGATAAAGCAGAAAAAAATCGCATTAGCCATCGCGGCAAAGCGATGCAGGAATTGCTGCAAAAATTATCTACACTGATTGGCAATAAATAATATGTCCCTGCAATTGCCTCCGCTCTCACTCTATATCCACGTGCCTTGGTGCATCCGCAAATGCCCCTACTGCGATTTCAATTCCCATCAGGCGAATAACGATATTCCGGAAGCGGATTATGTTGCGGCATTGCGTTTTGATTTGCAGCAAGATCAAACCCTCGCGCAAGGGCGCAAGCTCACCAGTATTTTTTTTGGCGGCGGCACGCCGAGTATGTTGTCGGCGCAGGCGATTGGGCAGATATTAACGGACGCAGAAAATATTATCGGTTTTGAACCCGATATCGAAATCACACTTGAAGCAAACCCCGGCACTTTTGAGCAGGAAAAATTCTCCGGTTTTCGTGCGTCGGGTGTTAACCGTTTATCCATCGGCATTCAGAGTTTCAATGATCAACAATTAAAACTGCTTGGCCGTGTACACGGGCGCGATGAGGCCTTGCGTGCGGTCGGCGTTGCACGCAAAGCGGGATTCGACAATATCAATCTGGATTTAATGCATGGCTTACCGGAACAATCTGTTGATGCGGCCAAAGCTGATTTGCAACAGGCGATTAAGCTAGCCCCGGAACATCTCTCCTGGTATCAACTGACCATCGAACAAAACACCGCATTTTATTCTGCACCGCCGGTATTGCCGGAAGAAGAAATCCTCGCCGATATCCAGGATGCAGGGATTGAATTACTGGCCGCTGCAGGCTACGAACAATATGAAATTTCTGCCTATGCGCGCGACAAAAAACGCGCGCACCACAATCTCAATTATTGGGAGTTTGGTGATTACCTTGGAATAGGTGCTGGCGCCCATGGAAAAATTACCTTTCCAGCAGACAATAAAATATTGCGTCTGTGGAAGACTCGCTTACCCAAGCATTATTTAGAAGCCACCGATTCACAAAAAATCTCCACCAATTTAAGTGGGCACCAAAATGTATTTGGCGGCGGCAGCGATCTGTTATTGCCCAAGGCATTACCACTGGAATTTATGATGAATGGTTTGCGTCTCAATAATGGAGTACCAAAACTCTATTTTGAACAACGTACAGGACTTGATTTTACTGTTATAGCCAGTCGGTGCGATGAATTGGTAGCAACAGGATTGTTGGTAAATGATAAAAAAAATCTGCGCACTACCGCGTTGGGGCAACGATTTCTGAACCGTGTAGTGGGGCATTTTTCCGACACACATGATTGCTAAGTCACCAACATTTGTTCAATTCAGCCTCTATTGACATGAATGTGATGCACCTCACAAAAGCAAGGGCTTTATTTTTGTCGCCTAAAGTAGCTTGATTATTGAACAGCTTTGGTTAGAATGGCGCCAAAATTATCATATTGAAAGTTCACTGAGCTTTTACCTACTCTTAAATTGGATTAGTGATGCGTTATTTAAGTTTGAGGGATCGAACTGGTGGTGTCCCAGTCGTAACAGTTATGAAGATATTGGCACTGCTGGGTGTGTTGTGTTTTATCCAGATTTTTTGCTCGTATCCGGTATTTGCCCAATCTAACGATGCTGCTGAAGCTGCACGCGCCCATGAAAAGCGTCTGCAAGAAGATGCATTGCGCCGTCAGAAAGAATTGGAGGCCCGGCAACAATCGCCAGATGTCTTTCTCCAACCGCAGATAGATGTTTCTGACACTGATGAACCTAATAATAAAACCTGCTTTAACATCCAGCATATCCAGGTGCAGGGTGTACTTGCTTTCGATAAAAAACAAATAAATACACTTATTCATCCCTACTTGAATCAGTGCCTCGGGCTGGCAGAAATTAACCGCCTTATTAAGTCCATTAGCAATCTCTATATCGCCAAGGGTTGGGTAACCAGCCGCGCCTTTTTGCAGCCGCAAAATCTTGCTGATGGCACACTTGATATCCTGGTCGTTGAAGGCCAGTTGGAAACTCTGGAATCTGTGGAAGGTTCACTCACTGAGCGTCAGTTACGTTGGGCATTTCCAGTGGAAAAGGGACGTTTATTAAATTTGCGCGATCTTGAGCAGGGTTTGGAACAGCTCAATCGTTTACAACAAAATCGCAGTGAGCTGGATATCCAACCTGGTAGTACTACCGGAGCCAGCCGTGCATTGATTCGCAATAATATCGCAAGCCAGATTCATACTGGTGCGGGGTTTAATAATAGCGGCAGTGAAGCAACCGGTGAAACCTTGGCAACAGCTTATGTTTCCTGGGATAACCCATTCAACAGCAATGACAATATATTTTTAAATGTCAGCGATGCAATTTCTGGTGAAGATCCAGCGAAGTCGCGCAGTTATTCAATGGCCTATTCTGTTCCTTTCGGTTATGCGTTGTTCAGTTATTCCGGCAGCTATTTTGAATATGAGCAGTTGGTGACAGGAACATCTGTTGATTTTTTGACGAGTGGTTCTTCTGCTAACCATGCACTCAATCTGGATTATATGCTCTATCGTGGCCAGCGCGATAAGCTTGCATTGGGTTTAGGGTTTACGCGCAAACAAAGCAAAAATTATCTGGAAGATGTTTTTCTCGATACATCGAGCCGAATTTTGTATCTATGGGATTTTGGTCCCACTTATACACGACCATTAGCCAATGGTTTATTCAATACCTCTGTTAAATGGTATCGCAGCGTAAATTGGGGCGATGCAAAGACCGAGTTGGTTAGCGCAGAAAATGATTTTCAATTTAACAAATATACGCTCGACTCTAATCTCACGCTCAACTTCAACGTGTTTGACCAGCAGTTTTCTTACCAAACATCCGCCTATCTTTTTTATTCTCCGGAAGCAATTATTGCCTCTGAAGCTTTATCGCTGGGTGGCCGCTACAGTATTCGCGGTGTTGAAGGTGAAGGTCTATTCGGTTATCGCGGTGGTTATTGGCGCAATCAAATAGCCTTGGTCCACCCCTTTAAATTTGGTGGGCGCATGGATATTTATGCCGGTGTTGATGTGGGCCAGTCAGACACTCCCGATAATCCCGATGTTAATAATGAAACACTCTTTGGTTCCGCAGTCGGTGTGGTTTTATCTGCAGCAGGTGTAAACCTGGATATTGCTTATGCCCGAGCACTCAATGTGCCGGATTATTTGCAAGGTGCAGAACATGGAATTTATGCAAGTCTTCAAGCCAATTTCTAATAGGTAGTGAACGGATGAATCACACAATTTTTAAACGCAGTGTAACTGCTCTTGTTATTGTTGCTATGGTTGTCAATCCTGCATTAGCACAACAGCCAAGTCCGGAATTGGTAAAACAACAGGAACTACAAAGCAGATATGGAAGCGCTAATAAAATTGCAGCTGCTCCAGTGCCTACTGCAGTAATTTCCAGCGTACAAGTGGATCTGGCGGCAGAACAAGCACGCCAGGCAGGTATTAAGCAGGCATCCAATGGTACAACCGTTGTCGATATTTCTGCGCCTACTGCTGCCGGTGTATCGCACAACTTGTTTAGTGAATTTAACGTTGATAGCAATGGCCTTATCCTTAACAACAGTGTAGCGCCAATTCTTACTCAATTAGGTGGTTGGACTGATGGTAACCGACGCCTTACCGGTGGTGAAGCAAGTATTATTTTAAATGAAGTCACCGGATTATCGCGCTCAAATTTATTAGGTCATATAGAAATTGCAGGTCAATCTGCAGAGTTTGTGCTCGCCAATGTCAACGGCATTAGTTGTGATGGTTGTGGTTTTATTAATACCCCGCGGGTGACCCTGGTGACCGGTCGCCCGGATATCGCGAATGGTGCCCTGAATGGTTTTACCGTTAGCGGTGGTGATTTCAGTTTGGATGGCCGCGGTTTAAATGCAACCAATATTGACCAGTTTGATATCCTGACCCGCGCGGCAAAAATTAATGCAGAACTCTATGCAAAACAATTAAATGTTGTTACCGGAAATAATTATATTGAGTATGCCAGTGGTGCTGCCTCTGTAAATGGAACGGGTGTGGCACCTGCATTTCAATTTGCGTTGGATGCTTCATCCGTTGGTGCTATGTATGCCAATTCAATTCGTTTTATTGGCACCGAGCAGGGTATGGGAGTCAATTCCGAAGGGTTGATTCAATCGGTTACTGATCTTGAACTCAGCGCCGATGGCAATATCAGTGTTAAACATGCGCAGGCAAATAATAATCTGGCAATGGTGTCGCAGTCTGGTGACATAACTACGACAGGCAATATCTATGCATCCAATCTGACACTCACGGCAAAAAATAAAATCGACAACCAAGGTCTGTTGGCAGCGAGTGAAAAAATTCATTTAAGCGGTACCGATTTTTCCCAAACAGGGAATCTTTATGCGGGTTTAAATGCGGATGCCAGTTTGTCCGATACGGGTGCATTACAGGCAACATTTGCGAATAGTTTTAGTACCGCAGGCACGGTTTATGTGGGCGGCGATTTTTCGCTGGACGCCGTTGATATTCTCAATGACCAGGGACAATTTATATTGCAATCGGCAGATTCGTTAATTGCCGCAGGTGATTTGGTCAACCGTGGTTTGATTCAGTTCAATAGTAACAATGCCGCATTACAGGCAACCAATATTGATAACTCGGCAGGTACTGCCCGGCTTGCTGTTCCGGGATCAATGACTATCAATGCCAGTGAAACGTTTACGAATGACCAAGGTGTAATCAGCGTATCCGATCAGCTCAGTGTCACTGCAGAAACGCTTAATAATACCGCTGGTGTGTTGGCAGCAAATACTATTTCGCTGGACGCCATCACTGTAAAAAATAATCAGGGCCATCTGCAAGCGGAACAACTCTCTATTCATGCGCAAGATTTGCAAAACCAACAGGGTGTACTGAATGCTACCGGTATAGAAAACAATTCTCTTTCGATTGTTGTTGAGGGTGCTATTGATAATACCGCTGGTGGCATTTATACAAAAGCAGACACCCAATTGACTGCCAGGCATATTATTAATACCCAAGGTGTAATAACGGCCGCAAACAAGTCCCGCTTGGATCTGCAAGTTACAGATGATTTTGACAATGATCGCGGTATTGTGCAGGCCAGTCATCTTCAACTTGATGCAACAAATATGTCCAATCATGCGGGCACGATGATTGCCGGGTTGCTGGATTTGGATATTGGGAACCTGCTCAGCAATAACGGACACCTGCAAGCAGATACTGTCAGGATCGGTGCACAACAATACCAAAGCAAGGGTGGGGTTTTGTTGGCACAGGGGCGTGGTGACCAATCACTGGTTATCAACGTCAAGGATTCTATCCAGAATAACCAGGGAGCAATTATTGAAAGCCATGGCGGCGATTTACAAATCGCTAGTCGTCGTGTGGACAACAACAACGGGCAGATTAATTTACTTGGCACCGGCTTATTAAGCATTGACACTGACTCGTTTGCCAATCAGCAGGGCGCGTTGGCAGCAAATGGCTCCATCGTGTTAACTGCAGCGGATGTGGAAAACAATGGCGGTAGTATTCAAGCGCGTGAATTAACGGCTAATGTGGACCAATTAGATAATAACCAAGGTTTACTTGTTGCAGAAAAAATACAGTTGACGGGGAATACGCTCAACAATAATTCAGGGAATATTGCAGCGCAGCAAACACTGGCGCTGGATGTTAATACGCTGATCAATCGCGATGGTTCTGTCAGCAGCGGAGCACAATATTTATCGTTAAATATGCAGACCCTGGATAATAAAGACGGTCAGATAACACATAGCGGCAATGGACTTTTTTCGTTAACACTTAATCAACTACTCAATGCCGGTGGAACCATTGCGACCAACGGTTCCCTGGGCATTACAGCAGCCAGCGCAAATAACAATAGCGGTGAATTAAACGCGGCAGGATATATCACCCTCAATGCTGGACAATGGGATAACCAAAACGGCGTGGCAGCTGCAGGCGGCGCATTTGTCGCCAATGCCGGAGCGGTCAATAACCGTTTTGGACACATACAAGGTAGCAGCCTGCAACTCAATGCCCAATCGTTAAATAACAGCCAGGGAGCACTGTTAAACACAGCCGGTGGTGCATCGACTATGGCGTTATCGATTGCCGGTGATCTCAATAATCAACAAGGCCTTATCTCAGCTCAGGGCAATCTGACTCTTGAAGCACAAACCCTGAATAATAATGCGGGTGTAGTAGATGCACAGGATTTAAACCTTGTTGTTGAACGCATCACCAATGTCTCCGGTTTGCTGCAAGGCAGCCAGATTAATTTGACGATTCCGGAATTGGATAACACTGATGGAACTATCAACGCCCGCTCTGCCTCTGGGGCAGGACTGCGTTTAAACGTGAGTGGTTTGCTTAACAATACCCGCGGTAATTTAATCGGAAACGGCACAGGTTTTGTAATCAGTGCAAATCATCTGCTTAATAATAATGGGAATATTGAGTATTACGGTTCTGGCTGGTCGATGCTCAATGCTGTCCGGTTGGACAATAGCAAAGGCAATATTTATTCAAGCAGCAATCTTAATATAAAAACGGATAAGTTAATTAATATCGATGGTGCAGCTATTGCGCAGCAGGATGTTGAAATATTCAGCACTACCCTACTGGATAACACGAATGGCCAGTTGATGGCAGGAGCCAATCAAACTATTTCGACAAAGCAACTGTTGAATGAAGATGGTGTTGTGAACGCGAATAATTTGGTGATTGATAGCGTCACAATCGATAACTTAAATGCGGGCGTCATTGAAGCCAATGGCTTAACGCTAAAAGCCGATACGCTGAATAACGAAGGCAAGGTGTTCGCGGCCGCTGCTGCTGACGAAGATCTGGTATTTGATGTCAAAAAATTTAATAACGCAGGTCGCCTTGAAGCTCACAGTGAAGATTTACTACTCAACAATCTGGAACTGACCAGTACTGGCGGTGAAATAATTCACCAGGGCACCGGTACTTTACATATTCTCAGCGATGGGACTTTTAATAACCAGCAGGGCATTATCGCGAGCCAGGGCACCATTAAACTGGATGCGGACGCTATTGATAACCGCACCGGCAAGTTAATTGCAAAGAAAGATTTATTGGTTGATTTGACAGCACTTAACAATGAGGCCGGGATAATCCAATCAGGAAATGGCTTATCATTGACATTGGATAATTTTAATAACAGCAATGGCGGTCAACTGATTATGCTGGGTAGTGCACCCAGCAACCTGGCGATTACAGGCGAATTAAATAATCGCTCGGGTTCTATCGTTTATTGGGGCGATAATCTGCTGTCGCTGATGGCCGATATCCTCGATAACTCCAATACCGGAACTATCGGCGGCAGCGGCGCGATTAATCTGGTTGCAAGACAACTAAATAACAATGCGGGCAATCTTCTGGGTGATTCCCACATCAACATACAAACCGATACCCTGGATAATGATCAAGGAACTATTGAATCCAGTATTTTGGCGATTGATGCAAACCAACTGAATAATAACGGTGTAATCCTCGCAACAGATACCGATAGCGACTCGTTAACGATCGAGGCAAACAGTTTTATTAATAGCGGTATCATCGAAAGTTACGGCACCAATCTCACGCTGACGAATACCAACCTGAACAATACCTCCGGCATTATTGCCCATCGTGGCAGTGGTGTTTTGGCAATCACACAAGATCAACTTGTCAATCAACAAGGAACGATTGTCGGCAATAACAATGTCCACCTATGGTTGAATGATTTGGACAATACTGATTCCGGTGAAATAGTTGCGGGTAATAATTTACAGCTTGATGTTGCCCGGATAACCAATAGCAATAGCCTCCTGCAGGCAGCCCAATCATTACAGGTGAATGCCGATCAATTGGATAACCTTGGCAGCGGAAAAATTCTCGCCTTAGGTGATTCCGCACTGACTATCGATTCAGATTCAATCAATAACCAAAGTGTTATTGCAGCAAATCGTGATCTGGTTATCCACAGTAATTCCCTGAACAATCATGCAACCGGTTTAATCCAAAGCGTGGCTCAGCTGGATGTAGTTTCGCTCAGTTTGGTCAATGTCGGTTTTATTGATGCAAGTGATTTATACATTACTGCCCAGACATTGGATAACCAGGCAGGCGCACAAATCCAGGCTGGAAGTGTTGAATTCTCCGGCGGTAATTGGAATAACGCCGGCATTTTGTTTGCCCATGACAGCACAAAAAATTCCACTATTACATTGGATGAACTACGCAATAACGGTTTGTTGGAAAGCCATAACAATAGCGTGAACATCGCTGCGCAATTATTAGATAACAAAAATGGCGAATTGATTCACCAGGGGGCTGGCAGTTTAGCCCTGCACATAAATGACCTGCAAAACCAGAATGGATTAATTGCGGCAGATACCCTGGCCATAAATTCTACTGCGTTGGATAACAGCACCGGTGAATTGGTTGCGGATGTTCTTACGATTGATACACAGACACTGAATAACCAGACAGGTTTGGTGCAGGCGGATAATTCCTTGGTGCTGAATGCAACACAGTTGGATAACCGTGCGGCTGGTTTGGTGTTGGCATCCGGTACCGGAACTTCAATACTCAATGTTGAGCAACTGGATAACCGTGCCGGTACCCTTGCACTGAATAATCTCAATATCAACGCGCAGCATTTTGATAACCGTGAAGGGGAGCTGATAGCCGATAACCTTGCTGTAATCGCAAATAGCCTCAACAACAACGAAGGCGTAATTGCAACGACAGAACAAGGCAGTGATGACAATTTGCAATTAACTGTCATGGGTACACTGACTAACAATCAAGGATTAATCCAGGGCGGCGGAAAAAATAGCCTTATCAATGCAGACATATTGACCAATGACGGAGGCGATATTATCCACACCGGAGCAGGTGTGTTAACAATCAACGCCGCTAATATCAATAATACCCAAGGCGGCGATATACATTCCAATAATGACTTGGCGCTTGGTGTGACCGGGCACTTGGAAAATAATGCGAGTGTTATCAGCGCAACGGACACTGCCAATGTGAATGCAGACACTATTGCCAATAAGGGTGGCACTTTAATTGCGGGCGATTACCTGGCGATTCAAGCTACGACCTTAACCAATAGCAGTCCCGCTGCCAATTTGGTCGGTTTAATTAGCAGTAATTGGCTCAAACTCACGATTGACACTTTGAATAATCAAACTGGCAGCCGTATCAATGCCGAGGAAATTGAGCTCGATATTGAACAATTTAATAATCATGGTTTGTTACTGGCGACGGATACTGGCGGTGAATCCCTGAAGGCCAATGTCCAGCAGTTGCACAACACCGGCCGTATTGAATCGGCAGGTGAAAACCTGGTGTTAAATAATGTGCAGATTAATAACACCGGTGAAATCGTTCATCGCGGCAGCGGACAATTACAAATTGCCCAGGGTAACCTGGTTAATAACCAAGGCGTGATTGATGCAGCCGGCACAATCAATATTGATGCTGCCAGTGTCAGTAACCGGGACGGGGTTATTGTTGCGCGCGCACCAGCCGGAATTATATTAACCGCGGATGAGTTAGATAACTCAGCGGGTTTGTTGACTGCCGATAATCTCCAGCTCAATAGCCTTAGTATCAATAACACCCAAGGTGAAATCAGCGGTGCATTGATCGCGATAGACGCGGAGCAGATCAACAATGCCGGTGGAATTATTACGGCAGTTGATTTATCAATAAAAGCGCAAGAATTGACTAATGCTTATATCAATAGCCTTGCTGGTGTAATTGATGCAAAAAATCTTACGTTAACAGTGAGTGAGTTGAATAACCAGGCGTTGATTCAGGCAGAGCAACTGAATTTGCATGGAGAAAAATTTAATAATAACCAGGGAGTATTATTGGCAACCGCTAGTAGCGGCAGCTCTTTACAAATGGATTTTGTACAAGGTATCAGCAATAGCCAAGGCACCATCGAAAGCCACAGCGATCAATTGACGATTAGCAGTAAGCTCGATAATCGCGATGGTTTGGTTTTGTTAACTGGCAATGGTGACCTGACACTGGCGAACGTCAATAACAGTAACGGCCAAGTATTAAGTAATGGCAATGTAACGGTTACGAGTGCTGCTGAAGTTGCGAATGAAAATGGATTAATCCAGGCGTTGGCAAATGTCAGTATTCACAGCGGTGATCTAAACAACAATACAGGAACTATTGCTGCGGGCAAGGCATTGACAATAGCGTCTACCGACTTAAATAACCGACAAGGTTTGTTGGTTGCTGATGGTACTGCCGATAATTCATTACAACTCAATGTCACCAATGCCATTGATAACACCCAGGGCGTTATTGAAACGCGCGCGAATAATTTTTCGCTGGACAATCCCACCATTATTAATACCCAAGGTGAAATTCGCCATTTAGGCGCAGGTACGTTTGCCGTGAATGCCGCAAATGATTTCACTAATACAGAAGGTTTACTGTATAGCCAGGGCACCCTGGCAATGAATGTGAATGGCACATTTACCAACCAGGGCAATCTGGTTGCTGTCAATCAGCTGACGGTTAACGCGACTCGGGTTGCTAATGAGCTGGGCGGCTTAATGGATGCAAACACAACGACGGTTACCGGTGAACAGATTAGTAACCGTGGGCGAATTCAAGGTGATGTGCTTAGCCTGAATGGCAATCAACTGGATAATAAAACGGGCGAGTTGTTAGCGCTGGGAACAGCGGATAATTCACTCGTATTGAATATGCTTGAAGTTGATAACAGCAGCAATGGTTTGATTGAAAGCCATAGCAATCATCTCACCTTGGCAACTGCCATCAATAATCAGGGCGGTACTTTACTGAATCTGGGATTGGGCACACTCACCCTTGCCGACCTGCTGAATACAAACGGTAATGTGTATGCCGCAGGAAATTTGTCGCTGGTGCAATCCAGCCTCAATAATCAAGGTGGTTATTTAGAAGCGGCTGGTGATATCCAATTCCAGCTCACTGATATGGATAACCGCGCCGGCTATGTCCGCGCCGGAAAAAATTTGCAACTGAATGCCGCGAGCCTTGATAACAGCCAGAGTGGCCGTGTGTTGGGTGTTGATGGTTTCTCGTTGAATGTAACGGGTGAATTAAATAATGAACAAGGGCAATTGGCCAGCCTTGCGCAGGATATGGATATCAACAGTGCGGAATTAAACAATTCGCTGGGGCAAATAATTCATCAGGGTTCCGGCCAATTGAATGTATCCAGTGGCAATGTATTGGATAACCGCGGTGGCCAAATTAGCACCGAGGGTACGTTAAGCTTAACTATGGACACTATTTTAAATAACGTCCGCGCCGGTCATGCCGCATTGGTCAAAGCCAATGATCTCTCCATCATTGCCGATAATCTACAAAACAACGGCGGCCACATTCAGGCTGGCCAATACCTGTCACTGACTTTACCAACGCTGGATAATGAAGGTGGAAATATTTTGTCGCTGGGCACTGCGGCAAATGCATTTGAATTATCAGTCAATACGTTTAATAACCGCTCGGGTGTACTTGAAGTACATAGCAACAATCTGGATTTAAGCAGCGTCGTATTGAATAATCAGGATGGCATTATTAATCATCAGGGCACTGGAGCCCTACGGATTGTTAACCAGCACATCCTGCAAAATGCAGGCGGTACTTTGCAATCGCGCGGTGCGATTCAGCTCGATGTCGCTGCCATTAATAATAAAGGTGGGTTAATCAACGCAGATCAATTGAACCTCACTGCTACCAACCAGATTGACAACAGCCAGGCAGGAACGCTGGCTGGCAATCAGTTGGTGTTAAGTGGCGGCACCATTAATAACAATGCCGGTTTGATTGCAGCCTTGGGCAATAACGCCAATGCACTCACCTTTAACACGCAAAATATTATCGACAATAGCTTGGGGGTTATTCGTAACGGTGCGACTAACTGGTCACTGCAATTAGAAAAAATTAATAATACCGGTGGCTCGGTTGTGCATCAGGGCACAGGGACATTTACGTTGACCAGCAATGGCAACTTAACCAATACAGGTACCATCGCCTCAATAGCAAACTTGCATGTAAATGCGGCCGGTATTGATAACCAGGGCAATCTGGTTGCCGATAATAATCTTATTTTGAATTCCACCGGACAGATCACCAATGCGGCCAGCGGAGTGATTAAAGGTGCAAGTGCGCTTACAGTAGATGCCACACAATTATCCAACCAGGGTGAAATAGTATCTGGCAGTGCATTGGCACTGGATATTGATGGGCAATTAAATAACAGCGGTGTACTGGTAACCAATGCCAATAGTGCAACGATTACGGCCGCAACGGTAAATAACAACGGCACTATCGCGCATAATGGTAGCGGAAGTTTAGCGCTTAGTGCCGCAACGATTAATAACGCAACAGGTGTTCTCAAATCGGCAGCCACCCTCGCACTCAACGCAAGCACTATCAGCAACAATAATATTATCAGTGCCGGCAGTATGAGCGCGTCGGGCTTCAATAATTTTACGAATAACGGCCATCTTGAAGCGAGCAATACTTATTTGAGCGGCAATAGCTTAAATAATTACGGTACGTTTAATGCGAGTGGAAATTCAACATCACTGCTGGTGAATAATTTATTAAATGCCGGTAATTTTTATTCCGGCAGTTATAACCAGTCCTTCTCTGGTTCATTTACTAATTCCGGCCAATTTGTCCACACTGGAACCGGTGTATTGAGTTTGGGTAATGCGGGCGCTGTAACATTATCCGGTGGCAATGTATCTACCGCCGGAACAGCCAGTTTAAGCGGCAGTATTTCAGGTTCAGGTTCCCTGTTTGCCAAGTCCGGTATTTCAATCGGTGGTAATGGCACCTTCAATAATAACGGCAGTTCGCTGTATACGCAGGGTGGGTTAACCATCAACTCTGCGGTCAATAATATTGGTGGCTCATTGATAGCAGATGGCCGCTTTATGGTGAATACAACTGGCAATATCAACAACACCAATGGTTGGATGCAAGGCCAGCAGATAGATTTCACCGCTAATGTGCTGACGAATATCGGTGGCACAATTGTTTCAACCGGCAATGGTTCAGCGAGTATTACTGCCGCGGTAATTGATAACCACAGTGGCGGAAAAATTGCAGCAACCAACGATACATTTTCGGTAGTCACAACCGCAGGCGACCTTAATAACCAGTCGGGCAGTATTACCAAATCCGGTGCAGGCAGTTTGGTATTAACGTCTGCTGGCGATTTGAATAACCATAGCGGCACGATCAATTCGCAAGGGCGTTTGGTCATCAATACCGCAGAAAGTATTTTTAATATCAATGGCAATATAGTTGGGGATTCTCTCGCTGTGGGGACCGCAGGCATGGGCGGCCTGGATAATTCTGGCGGCCAACTTGTTGCAACAGGAACGGCAGACAGCAATCTTCAATTTATGACCGGTATAAAAAATGCCGGTGGCCTGATTGCGGCTAACAGCCATAACCTGAGCATCCATACCCCGGGAACTATCAACAATTCCTCCGGTACCATTGGACATTTTGGTGCCGGTTTATTGAGTGCGGATTACAGTTCTTTTGAAAATAATGGCGGTGCAGTTCGCAGCAACGGAGCAATTGATTGGAGTACCGCTGGCCATTTTACCAATACAGGTGAAATTTCTGCGTTCAAGAATTTAACTATCAATGCAAACTCTATCACCAACAGCGGCATCCTTGGCAGCCGTGCAGCTATGGTTGACCTGGATGTCGGTACCTCGACGGTAACCAATAATACTGGTGGCCACATCAGTGGTGCGCAAAAAGTTGATATCGCTGCACAATACCTGACGAACAATGGCACGCTACAGTCTGACGATACGATTGCCCTGACATTAAAAAGCCTGGGTGCGATTGGTAATGTATCGGCCGGAAATTTATTGGATTTGAATATTACCGATTCAATCAATATTGCGGCGGCAGAAAAAATTACGTCCAGTGGAAATCTTCGTATTACCACAGAGGGAAATATCGCTAACGCTGGCTCCCTGTCTTCAGAAAAAGTATTAACACTGAACGCCGCTTATCTGTCGAATTCGGGAACCATTTCCGGCGGCAGTGGTGGTGAATCCCAGATCAATGTCACTACGGCGATTGCCAATAATGGGCGTATCAGTAGCAGTGACGATTTAAAAATAACGGCCAATCAATACTGGAACTACGGCACCACCGCCACAGGTAATGACTTAACCATCAATACCACGGCAGAGATTACCAATCTTGCCAATATGGTCATTTTCTCCGGTGGCAATATGAACTTGGGTGTGTCCGCACTCAATAATAATGGAACCATTTTTTCAATCGGCGATATGGATATTGCGGCGGTAAATTACATCCGC
>Ga0307408_100000298_pt1 | contig 47947 bp, 43 predicted proteins | sample 322Cmetagenome_FD_202116 | JGI IMG/M metagenome (GOLD analysis project Ga0307408, IMG submission 202116) | Maize rhizosphere microbial communities from greenhouse at UC Davis, California, United States - 322HYB-C-3 | ecosystem: Host-associated > Plants > Roots > Rhizosphere > Soil | place... | reverse complement strand
AGATGATCAAGCAGTTCATCAAGATGGTGCATCCGCGCACGCTGTTCACCCCCAGCCCGCGCATCATCATCTGCGTGCCCTGCGGCTCCACCCAGGTGGAGCGCCGCGCCATCAAGGATGCGGCCGAGGCCGCGGGCGCCACGGCGGTGTACCTGATCGAAGAACCTATGGCTGCTGGCATCGGCGCTGGTCTGCCCGTCTCGGAAGCCTCGGGCTCCATGGTCGTGGACATCGGCGGCGGCACCACCGAAGTGGGCGTGATCTCGCTGGGCGGCATGGTCTACAAGGGCAGCGTCCGCGTGGGCGGCGACAAGTTCGACGAAGCCATCATCAGCTACATCCGCCGTAACTACGGCATGCTGATCGGCGAGCCCACCGCCGAAGCCATCAAGAAGAACATCGGCTCGGCCTTCCCGGGCTCCGAAGTGCGCGAGATGGAAGTCAAGGGCCGCAATCTGTCCGAAGGTGTGCCGCGCAGCTTCACCATCTCCAGCAACGAAGTGCTCGAAGCCCTGACCGACCCGCTCAACCAGATCGTCTCGGCCGTGAAGAACGCGCTGGAACAAACCCCCCCTGAGCTGGGCGCCGACATCGCCGACCGCGGCATGATGCTCACCGGCGGTGGCGCGCTGCTGCGCGACCTGGACCGCCTGCTGGCCGAAGAAACCGGCCTGCCCGTGCTGGTGGCCGAAGACCCGCTGACCTGCGTGGTGCGTGGCTGCGGCATTGCGCTGGAGCGCATGGACCGCCTGGGCAGCATCTTTACCAGCGAGTGATGTGTCACCCCCCTGAGCCGCTTCGCGGCTTCCCCCCGCTCTCGCAGCGTTGCACGCTGCGGGCGATGGGACGCACCCGGTGGCCTGGCAGAGCCAGTTCCACGGGTGCCCTGGTCTGGGCCGCGCCGGTTTTTTAGCAGCGGGTAGCGCGAAGCGCTTGAATCACTGAAATGCCGCTGGGTACGCTGGAGCGCAGCGCTCCTCCTTTCTTCAAACAGGGCCCTTCGGCCCTGTCGCGTTTGGCCGTCTACAGCGCGCTGGCGCTGTTCCTCATGGTGGCCGATGCGCGCTTCAAGCTGACCGGGCCGGTGCGCCAGGCGGTGGGTACCGTGCTGTACCCCGTGCAATGGCTGATGCTTCAACCCGTGGAATTTGCCAGCCATGGCGCGGGTTACTTTCAGTCGTTGAAAGCGGCGCAGGATGACCTGGACACCGCCCGCAAGAAAATGACCGAGATGGGCCAGCGTGCCAACCAGGCGGAGCAGCTGGCCCTGGAGAACGGCCGCCTGCGCCAGCTGCTGGCGCTGCGCGATCGCCTGGAAACCCCGGCCCAGGCGGCGGAGGTGATCTACGACACGGCCGACCCCTACACGCGCCGCGTGGTGGTGGACCGGGGGCAGATGGGCGGCGTGGTGCTGGGTGCACCCGTGATGGACGAAGCGGGCGTGCTGGGCCAGGTCACGCGCGTGTTCCCGCTGGTGAGCGAGGTCACGCTGCTGGTGGACCGCGACCAGGCCATCCCGGTGCTGAACGTGCGTACTGGCGCGCGGGGCGTCGCCTATGGCGATCCCGTGGCCGGGCATGACGGCGGCATGGAACTCCGCTTCATGCCGGCCAATGCCGACGTGCGCGAGGACGACCTCCTCACCACCAGTGGCGTGGACGGGCTCTACCCCTCCGGCCTGCCCGTGGCCCGTGTGGTGCGGGTGGAGCGCCGTGCCGACTCGGCGTTCGCGCGGGTGTATTGCAAGCCGCTGGCGCAGGTGCAGGGCGCGCGCCACGTGGTGGTGCTCCAGCCCCTGCCTGAAAACGCGTCGCTGCCCCGGCCCGAGCCGGCCCACCCCGTGCCGGTCAAACGCGGAGGGCGCAAGGGATGATGCCCCTGCTGACGAAGCACATGGCGGGCTGCGGCTGGCAGCGCCCGAAAGGAGGCCCGCGATGATCATGCCGCGCGGCGAGCCGCTGCTGCTGCCGGTCAATCCGGTGTTCATCGTCGCCAGCCTGGCGGCGGGCCTGGCCATCAACCTCCTGCCGCTGGGCCGCGTGGTCTGGATGCCGGATGTGCTGATGGTGCTGCTGGTTTTCTGGGGCGTGCACCAGCCCCTGCGCATCGGCATGGGCGTTGCGTTCCTGCTGGGCCTGTGCATGGATGTGAGCCAGTCGGCGCTGCTGGGCCAGCATGCGCTGGCGTACACCGTGCTGTCGTTCGGTGCCATTGCAATCCACCGCCGCCTGCTGTGGTTCAGCGTGCCTTCACAGGCCCTGCAGGTGCTGCCGCTGTTTGCGCTGGCCCACGCGACCGAGCTCCTGCTGCGCATGGTCTCTGGAGGCATCTTTCCGGGGCTTTGGAGCTTCCTCGCGCCGCTGATCGAAGCGCTGCTGTGGCCTCTGGCCAGCTGGGTGCTGCTGGCACCGCAGCGCCGGCCGCCCGACAGCGACCAGAACCGGCCGCTCTAGCATGCTTGCCCCTGAGTCGCTTCGAGCCTTTCCCCTTCGCTCGGCTTCGCCGGGAAGGGGGACGCAGCCAGCGCACGCGAGCGAAGCGCCGCCTGCGCGGCTTGGCGGCCCTGGCGCGGCTGCCGTTGCTGGGCGCGTGCCGGTATCGCCGATGACAGGCGAACGCGAGGTGATGAGGTGCCCGAATGACTGAGCTGCGCAGCAGCGAGGCCGACGCCTCGCGCTTTCGCGTGCGGGCGCTGGTCATCGGCGCCGTCGTACTGCTGGCGTTCTGCCTCGTGGCCGCGCGGCTGGTCTACCTGCAAGTGGTGCGGCACGAAGACCTGGCGGCCCAGGCCGAGAGCAACCGCACGGCGGTGGTGCCCATCGTTCCCAATCGGGGGCTCATCCTGGACCGCAACGGCGTGGTCCTGGCCACCAACTATTCGGCCTACACGCTGGAGATCACGCCTTCGCGCGCCGGGGTGCTGGACGACACCATCGACGAGCTTTCCCAGGTGGTGGAGATCCACAGCCGCGACCGCCGCCGCTTCAAGCGGCTGATGGAAGAGTCGCGCAACTTCGAATCCCTGCCCATCCGCACGCGGCTGACCGACCAGGAAGTGGCGCGCTTCACGGCCCAGCGCTACCGGTTTCCGGGCGTGGACATCAAGGCGCGGCTGTTCCGCAACTACCCGCTGGGCGAGGTGGCCAGCCACGCCATCGGCTACATCGGGCGCATCAACCAGACTGAGAAGGCGCGCATCCAGGACTCGGAGGACGAGGCCAATTACCGCGGCACCGAATACATCGGCAAGCTGGGCATCGAGCAGAGTTTTGAATCCGCGCTGCATGGCACCACGGGCTTCGAACAGATGGAAACCTCGGCCGGCGGGCGCGCGGTGCGCAAGCTCTCCAGCCACGCGGCCACACCGGGCGACAGCGTGATGCTGTCCATCGACATCAAGCTGCAAAAGCTCATCGAGGACATGTACGGCACCCGCCGCGGCGCGCTGGTGGCCATCGACCCGCGCAATGGCGAGATCCTGGCGCTGGTCAGCAAACCCACGTTCGACCCGAATCTCTTTGTCGAAGGCATCGATGTGGAGAACTGGACGGCGCTCAACGAGTCCATCGACAAGCCCCTGCTGAACCGGGCCCTGCGCGGAACCTACCCGCCCGGCTCCACCTACAAGCCTTTCATGGCCCTGGCCGCGCTGCAACTGGGCAAGCGCTCGCCCAGCCTGGTGATCAATGACCCTGGCTTCTACACCTTTGGCGGCCACACCTTCCGCAGCCACGAAGGCGGCCTGGGCGGCGTGGACATGCACCGCGCGATCCAGCAGTCGAGCAACACCTACTTCTACTCGCTGGCGGTGGAGATGGGCGTGGACACCATCCACGACTTCATGAAGCCGCTGGGCTTTGGCCAGTCCACGGGCATCGACCTCAACGGCGAAGTGCGCGGCACCTTGCCCAGCACCGAGTGGAAGCGCAATGCCTACAAGCGCCCGGAGATGAAGCGCTGGTTCCCTGGGGAGACCGTGTCGCTCGGCATTGGCCAGGGCTACAACAACTTCACGATGCTGCAGCTGGCGCTGGCACAGGCCACGCTGGCCAATGGCGGCATCCGATACCGGCCGCACATGGCCAAGGCGGTGAAGAACGCAGTCACGGGCGCCATCACCGAAATCACCCAGCCCCCTGGCGAGAACCTGGGTTTTCTGTCCAAGAACGTGGACATCGTGCGCAATGCCATGGTGGCGGTGAACAAGGGCGGCACCGGCACCCGCGTGTTCGCCGGGGCGCCCTACACGTCGGGCGGCAAGACCGGCACGGCGCAGGCCGTGAGCCTGGGCCAGAACGTGAAGTACAACGCCAAGGCGCTCGAAGAGCATCAGCGCGACCATTCGCTTTACGCCGCCTTCGCGCCCGCCGAAAACCCGACGATCGTGATCGCCGCCATCGTGGAGAACGCCGGCTTTGGCGCCGCGCATGCGGCGCCGATTGCGCGCCGGGTGTTCGACTACTGGCTGCTGGGCGACTACCCGAGCGAGGAAGACCTGGCCGCCGTGCAGAAGGGCCTGGCCTCGGCACCCATCGGCAAGCCGCGCAAGGCGGCGGATGTGCCGCTGGTGGCGCCTTAGATTGCTATTAAATCGATAGCTGGTAGCGCTGGTGGAATAAGCGCTGGGGCGGTTTTTATTCGATTTTCTGCACCATCAAGCCCTTTGCGTTCGCTCGGCGCGCGGCGTGGGCTGGATCTGGCTGAACACCAGCGCTCCCACGATCAGCGCCGCACCGCTCACGCCCGCCCAGCCCAGGCTTTCGTCCAGCAGCACCCAGGCCGTGAGGGCTGCGAACACCGGCTCCAGCCCGAACACGATGGCGCTGCGCATGGCATCCACGCGCTGCTGGCCCCAGGCCTGCAGCGTCACGACGACCACGCTGGCCAGCAGGCCCAGGTAGAGCAGCGCCAGCAGGGCGTCCAGGGGCAGGTCGGCCACGGACTGCAGCCAGTCCATGCCGCCACCTTGCGCCAGCAGCAGCGCGGTGGAGGCCAGCGCCATCACCGTGGCCTGCGCGGCGGCCATGCGCGTGGCGCGCAGCGGCTGCGCGACCGTGCGGCGCGCGCATTTCTCCAGCGCCAGGATGTACAGCGCATAGAACACCGTGCTCGCCAGCGTCAGCGTATCTCCCAGGTTCCAGGGCTCGTTCTCGTGGAACATCAGCGCCATGCCCGCGCAGGCCATGGCGCAGGCGGCCCACAGCCGCCAGCCGTAGCGCCGGCCGAGGAAGGCCATGGCGATCAGCGGCACCACCAGCACATTGAGGCCGGTGACGAAGGCGTTGCGGTTGCTGCTGGTGCGCGCCAGCCCTTCAATCTGCAGCCAGAACGCGAGGAACAGCAGCAGGCCCAGGGCGCAGCCCCAGCGCCGCTCGTGGCGCAGCATGCCGCGCCACAGTGGCGCGAGCACCACCAGCGCAATCACGAAGCGCAGCCAGATGATCTGCAGTGCGTCGAGGTGGGCCGAGAGCAGCTTCATGGCGGGGAAGGTGGTGCCCCACACCACCGTGACGGCCAACAGGGCTGCCAGGCCCCAGCGTTCAGTACGCATCGGAAAATTCTCCCAAAAGAAAAAGGGCCGCCGGTTGCCCGGCGGCCTCTGCGGTGCCGTGCCCTGCGCGCAGCTTCAGTGGCTGACCTGGCCCAGGAACGCCCGGATGCGGTCGTTGGCCGGGTTGCCGAAGAACTCCTGCGGTGGCGCGTCGTGGGCAATGCGCCCCTGGTCGAAGAACATCACCCGGTCGGCCACCTCGCGCGCAAAGCCCATTTCGTGGGTCACCACGATCATGGTCATGCCGCCGCGTGCGAGGCTGCGCATCACGTCCAGCACTTCCTTGACCATCTCCGGGTCCAGTGCCGAGGTGGGCTCGTCGAACAGCATCACTTTGGGCTGCATGGCCAGCGCCCGCGCAATGGCCACCCGCTGCTGCTGCCCGCCCGAGAGCTGCCACGGGTACTTGTGCGCGTGGTCCTGCATGCCCACGCGGCGCAGCAGTTGCATGGCCTCGTCATTGGCCTGCGGGCGCGGCGTGTGGCGGATGCGGCGCGGCGCCAGCGTCACGTTGTCCAGCACGCTCATGTGGCCGAACAGGTTGAACTGCTGGAACACCATGCCCACTTCGCAGCGCTGACGCTGCAGTGTGGTCAGGTCATCGCACACCTCCACGCCGTCGATGGTGATGCGCCCGCTGTCGTGCGGTTCCAGGCGGTTGATGGCGCGCAGCAGCGTGCTCTTGCCCGAGCCCGAGGCGCCGATGATCACCGTCACCTCGCCGGTATGGAACACGGTGGAGACATCCTTGAGCACCTGATGCGAGCCGAATGACTTGCACACGCGCTCGGCCACGATGTAGGGCTTGGGCTGGACGTTGGGGTTCATCGGTTGCGGCCCTCCACGTCGAAGCGGTACTCGACAGCGTTCGAGATCTGTGTGACCAGCGTGGTCAGCAGCAGGTAGGTGACGGCCACCGTCGTCAGCGTGGCAATGGGCTGGAACGTGGCCGACTGGATGCGGTTGCCCACGTTGGTCAGCTCCACCACGCCGATCGCGTAGGCCAGCGAAGAGTCCTTGAGCAGCGCCACAAAGTTGCTCACCAGCGGCGGCAGCGAGATCTTGAATGCTTGCGGAAAAACCACGTCCAGGAACACGTGCATGCGGCCCAGGCCCAGCGCCTTGGCGGCCTCGGTCTGCCCGCGCGGCACGGCCAGCAGGCCTGCGCGCAGCGCCTCGGCGTTGTAGGCGCCCACGTTCAGCCCCAGGGCCACCACGGCCGCTGCAAAGTCGGGCAGGTTCAGCCCCGGCACCAGCACCGGCAAGGCGAAGTACACAAACAGGATCTGCACCAGCAGCGGCGTGCCGCGGATGGCCCAGATGTACACGCTGGCCACCCAGCGCACCGCGGCCCAGCGCGACGTGCGGGCCAACGCCGCCGCCGTGCCCAGCACCAGGCCCACGGCCCCGCTCACCAGCGTGAGCCACAGCGTGGTGCGCGCTCCCTCGGAAAACGCCTGGGCGTTGGGGCCGATCGGGTCCGGGAAGAACGACAGCAGGTGGCCCAGCAGGGAGAGGGCCAGCACCATCAGCACCAGCGCAGCGACCAGCGTGGCATTGCTGCGCTGCTGTCGGGACCAGCCTTGTGGCCAAAGAGCGAGAAGCATGGATCAGACGACCGGAAGGTCTTGTTGGGAAATCGGCTCGGCGGCAGGACCGGCATCCGCCGCCACCAGAAACGGCAAAGGGTGCGCATCCGGCCTTCGCCCTCGCGCACCCCGTGGGTCCGTTTTATAGCAGGTCAGTTGCAGCGCACGTCTTCGTTGAAATACTTCTTGGAGACAGCGGCGTAGCTGCCGTCGGCCAGCACTTCGGCGAAGGCCTTGTTCCAGGCATCGGCCAGGCCCGTGTTGCCCTTGGCCATGGCGGGGGCGATGCGCTCGATGAACAGCATGTCGCCGAGCTTGAAGCCGGCCTTGGCGTTCTTGGCTGCGGCTTCCTTGGCCACAAACTTGTCGCTCACCCAGGCGTCCACCCGCTTGGAGATCAAAGCGCGCTGGGCGTCGGTGTCCTGTGGGAAGTTCTTCACTTCCTTCACGCCGCTGACCTTCTTGACCTGCTCCAGGTAGCTGGTGCCGGTTTGCACGGCCACGACCTTGCCAGTCAGGTCCTTGGCGTTGCGGATTTTTTCATCCATGGCCACGATGATGCCGCCCGAGCAGTAATGGGGGTTGGCAAAGGTCACGGCCTTGGAGCGCTCGTCGGTCACGCCGTGCGATGCGATCACCGCGTCCCAGCGGTTCTGGCCCAGGCCGGTCAGCAGCGCGTCGAAACCCAGTGTCTTCCATTCGAGCTTCAGTCCCATCTTCTTGACCACCAACTCCGCCACTTCCACCTCAAAACCTGTGAGCTTGGTGCCTTCGAAGAAGTTGAACGGGGCAAACTGGCCTTCGGTGGCCACGATGATCTTGCCGTCCTTCTTGATCTCATCCAGCGTGCGGGCCTGGACGGCAAGGGCAGCGCACAGCGCCACGGCGGTGACAACGGCAGACTTGAAAAACTTCATGGCAGGTTCCTGTGGGGGTGGTTCAGGTACAAAAAATCCGGCATGCGGGTAGGCAAGCCGGAGCGGGTGAATGCAGGCATCGCCAGCGGCGACGGGCCTCGTCATCAAACGGAAACGCGAAGAAATTATAGGACGGGCGTTCGCCTGCGAACCATGCAGGGCAACCCGGATGACCGGGATGTGCACTGGTGGTAAGCGGGCAAGGGATGGCCTGCATAACTCCCTGCGGTCGGCGCTAGCGCGGCCTCGGGCGGTCCGCTGCGTTGCTTTTCTTGCCAATAGCTGGGCTATTGGCTGCAAAAAGGCGCCTTGCGGCCCATCCCGATCCGCACTACCGCCGACTCGCGAGGGTTATGCAGGCCATCCCAAGCAAACATGGTGCCACCAGGGCCTCAGCGCAGGAAGGCGTCGTAGCCGGTCTTCAAAATCAGCGAGCTCACCACCACGATGAAGATCCCGCGCACGAAACCCGTACCGTGCTTGAGCGCCAGGTGCGTGCCCAGCAGGCTGCCCACCACGTTGGCGATGGCCAGGGTCACCGCGAAGTGCCACCACACGTGGCCCTTGGCGGCAAACAGCGCGATGGCGGCGATATTGGTGGCGCAGTTGAGCAGCTTGGCCGACGCCGAGGCGTTCAGGAAGTCGTAGCCCAGCAACCGTACGAACAGGAAGACAAAGAAGCTGCCCGTGCCTGGGCCGAAGAAGCCATCGTAGAAGCCGATGAGCAGGCCAATGAGGCTGGCCGCCAGCACCTCGGCCTGGCCAGTGAAGCGCGGCGTGTGGTGGCGCCCCAGCTCCTTCTTGGCCAGCGTATAGGCCAGCACGCCCAGCAGCACCAGTGGCAGCAGCTTGCGCAGGAAGTCGGCCGACATCACCGTGACGGCCCAGGCGCCCGCGAACGACCCCGCAAACCCGGCCCCTGCCGCCGGCAGCATGGCCGACCAGCGCACCTGCACCTTGCGGCTGTACTGCCAGGTGGCCATGGCCGTGCCCCACACCGAGGCCGCCTTGTTGGTTCCCAGCAGCGTCGCCGGTGGCGCACCGGGAAAAGCCGCAAACAATGCCGGGACCATCACCAGACCACCGCCGCCCACAATCGCATCCACAAAGCCTGCCAGCAGCGAGGCGAGGGTAATAAAAATCCATTCCATCGCTGGATTTTCGCAGCTTGGCTGCTATCGATTCAGGACTTGCGGGAGAGGCCCTGAAGATCGTTCGAGCGGTTTCAAGAAAGCGCGTCGGCGCGAAGCGGCAAGAAAAAAGGCGCTGGGGTTGCCAGCGCCTGGAAAGAATGCACCTCGTTGGATGCTTTGGAATTGGGTTGTTGGTAGAAAGGTTGTCTCCTCGGCCCCTCGCTTGGCACACCGAAGCGCGCTTTCGAGTGCCGCAACTGTAGCGAGTGCACTCCGCTGGTGCATTGGGGGTTTCCCGCCCCCGTTCTGGGGCGGGAAACATGCTGTTACCGCCCGGAATCAGGGATTGGGCTTGGCACGGCTCGTGCAGTTGGACTAGGAACCATTACGAAAGGGAGCCGCCATGCGGGCAATCAACCACCGGTTCGTTGGGGTCGCGTCGCTGTGCCTGGGCCTGTGCGCCAGTGCGCTCGCGCAGACGGCGCCCGAGGTGGCAGGGGTCGCGCCTTCCGTGCCCCTCGCACGCCCCGGGCTGGTGGCGCAGTCCACGATCAATGCTGCCGATACCGCGTGGATGATGACCTCCACAGCGCTGGTGCTGCTGATGACGCTGCCGGGCATTGCCCTGTTCTACGCGGGCATGGTGCGCAAGAAGAACGTGCTCAACACCATGGCCGGTGTGGTGGCCATTGCCGCACTGGTCAGCCTGCTGTGGTTCGCGGCGGGCTACTCGCTGGCCTTCACTCCCGGCAGCTCCTGGCTGGGGGGATGGGATCGCATCGGCTTTGCAGGCCTGGACTTTCAACTTGCTGGCGGCAAGCTGGCCGTGAGCCATGTGGCACCCCACATTCCCGAGTCGGTGTACGCGATGTTCCAGCTCACGTTCGCCATCATCACCGCCGCGCTGCTGGTGGGAGCGTTTGTCGAGCGCATGCGGTTTTCCGCCATGCTGATCTTCATCGGCCTGTGGACCTTGCTGGTCTATGCCCCGGTGGCGCACTGGGTGTGGGAGCCCGGGGGCTGGCTGGCCCGGATGGGCGCGCTGGACTTTGCCGGGGGCTCGGTGGTGCACGTGAATGCGGGCGTGGCCGGGCTGGTGTGCGCATGGTTCCTGGGACGGCGCACCGGCTATGGGCGCGAGCCGTTCGAGCCCTACAACCTGGGGCTCACCATGGCGGGGGCGGGCCTGCTGTGGGTGGGCTGGTTTGGCTTCAATGCGGGCTCTGCCGTGGCCGCCGACGGGCGCGCCGGGCTGGCCATGGCGGTAACGCACCTGGCCGCTGCGGCCGGAGCCTTGTCGTGGATGCTGGGCGAATGGTTGGTGCGCGGGCGGCCGTCCCTGCTGGGGCTGTGCTCTGGCCTGGTGGCGGGGTTGGTGGCCATCACGCCAGCGGCGGGGTTTGTCACGCTGCGCTCGGCGGTGGTGATCGGCCTGGTGGCCGGGCTGGCGTGCTACTGGGGTGCGACCGGGCTCAAGCGCCTGCTGCGCGCCGATGATTCGCTCGATGTGTTCGGGGTGCATGGCATTGGCGGCATCGTGGGCTCGCTGCTCACGGGCGTGCTGGCCAGCCGCACCGTGGGGGGTGCATCGGGCAGCCTGTTCACCCAGGCCATTGGCGTGGGCGCGGTGATGGCTTACAGCCTGGCCGCTACCGCCGTGCTGCTGTGGATCACCAACCTGGCCGTGGGACTGCGCGTGGACGAGCAAAGCGAGCAGACCGGGCTTGACATTGCCCAGCACCGGGAGCGCCTGGGAGGCTGAACGGTGCTCCCGGCAGAGCTGCCGCCGCTCGCGCGTTCCGCAGCCATGCGTTGATGTGCCACAGCGGCGCGCCATGGATGAATCAAGTGCAGGAAGAACGTGTTTACGATTTTTTCAGGACCGCGCAAGTACCTTGCCGGGATGGGTTGCAAGGCGCGGTGCACAGTGGATAGCTCGGCTATCCACAAGCGCCGCAACGCCGCAGACCGCCCGGCAAGGCACTTGCCCGAAGGGTTGGAGTGGAATCGGGCGATTGGATGCCTCGGCTGCTTGCATGGGCACGAGCCCATGCGGCACATCCGAAGCATCCATGTCCATCACGTTGGCACTCCAACGCGGCCTCGAAAAGATCGTAAACACGTTCTAAGGAGCCGAACATGCCCGATTCCGACAAACTGGCGATTGCCGCGCACCTGCATGTGCTGTTGCGGCGCAAGACGGGGCGCGTGACCGATACCGAATGGATGGCCGCCAACGCGGACTACGCGCAAGAGATCGTGCGGTTTGCGCGCCTGCGTGCCGTGGAGAACAACGCGCCCGAGCTGGCGGAGTGGGCCGACCGGCTGGACCACGCCTTGCAGGCGACCCCACCCGCCGCGCCGCGCCGCCCCCTGCTGGATGTGGCCACACAGGCCGTGCGCCAACGCATGGCGCCGCCGGAGCCGCCGCCCGAAGTGCCCCGCTACGTGGGCGGAATCCGCTGAGCCTGCCAGCGCGCGGGTCGGCGGCGGGGGGCGGTGTCAGGCAACCTGCCGCGCTTTCACAATCCACTCCGCCGCCTTCTCCGCCATCATCAGCGTGGGCGAGTTGGTGTTGCCGCTGGTGATGGTAGGCATGGCCCCCGCATCCACCACGCGCAGGCCCGCAATGCCGCGCACGCGCAGCTGCGAGTCCAGCACGGCCATCGGGTCGTCGTCCCGCCCCATCCTGGTCGTGCCCACGGGGTGGAAGATGGTGGTGGCGATGTCGCCGGCCAGGCGCGCCAGGTCTTCGTCGCTTTCAAACTGCACGCCAGGCTTCCATTCCTCGGGCTGGTACTTGGCCAGTGCAGGCTGGGCCACGATGCGGCGCGTGACGCGCAGGCTGTCGGCGGCCACTTGGCGGTCTTCGGGCGTGCTCAGGTAGTTGGGTGCGATGGCGGGGGCGGCCTTGAAGTCGGCGCTCTTGATGTTCACCGTGCCGCGGCTGGTAGGGTTGAGGTTGCACACGCTGGCGGTGAAGGCCGGGAAGCTGTGCAGCGGCTCGCCGAACGCGTCGAGCGACAGTGGCTGCACGTGGTACTCGATGTTCGGCCAGGGCTGGTCGGGGCTGCTGCGCGTAAACGCGCCCAGCTGCGAGGGCGCCATGCTCATCGGGCCACTGCGCTTCAAGGCATATTCGAGCCCGATCCTGGCCTTGCCCCACAGCGAACTCGCCATGGCGTTGAGCGTGGGCACGCCGCCCACCTTGAACACGGCGCGGATCTGCAGGTGGTCTTGCAGGTTGGCGCCCACGCCGGGCAGGTCGTGCACCACGTCGATACCGTGCCGACGCAGCAGGGCTGCGGGGCCGATGCCCGAGAGCTGTAGCAACTGCGGCGAGTTGACGGCCCCCGCGCTCAGGATCACCTCGCCTGTGGCGCGCGCGGTGACCATTTCGTGCCCATCCCACACCTGCACGCCGATGCAGCGCTTGCTGCCGTCGGGCTGCGTCTCGACGAGGAGCTTGGCGGCCTGCGCGCTGGTCCACATCTCGAAGTTGGGGCGGCCGTAGCAGGTGGGCCGCAGGAAGGCCTTGGCCGTGTTCCAGCGCCAGCCGCCCTTCTGGTTGACCTCGAAGTAGCCCACGCCCTCGTTGTTGCCGCCGTTGAAATCGTCGGTGGCCGGGATGCCGGCCTGCTGAGCGGCCTGGGCGAAGGCATCGAGCACATCCCAGCGCAGGCGCTGCTTTTCCACGCGCCACTCGCCGGTGCTGCCGGTGGACTTGTTGCCGTGCAGGCGCTTGAAGTTCTCGTTGACGCTGCCGGGCTGGTCCAGGCGCCAGTGGTCTTCGTGGCGGCGGAAGTAGGGCAGGGCGTTGTCCCAGCGCCAGCTGGGGTCGCCGGTCAGCTCGGCCCACTGGTCGTAGTCGCGCGCCTGGCCGCGCATGTAGATCATGCCGTTGATGCTGCTGCAGCCCCCCAGCGTCTTGCCGCGCGGGTAGCGCAGCGTGCGGCCGTTCAGGCCCGCATCGGGTTCGGTCTGGTAGAGCCAGTCGGTGCGCGGGTTGCCGATGCAGTACAGGTAGCCGACAGGGATGTGGATCCAGTGGTAGTCGTCCTTGCGGCCCGCCTCGATGAGGAGCACGCGGTGGCTTCCGTCCGCGCTCAGGCGGTTGGCGAGCAGGGCGCCGGCAGTGCCGCCGCCGATGATGATGGTGTCAAACGTGGTGTGGTCGCTCATGGGCTCGGCACGGGGCAGCAAGGGATGGATGGTGCGCCATTGTGCGGATCGCGCCCGGTGTGTCGACAGGGATTGTGCGGGTTGCTATCAAAAATCTAGCGTCTTGCGCTGATGTGTATTGCGCTGCGGGCCTGTTTGATATTTATTTCACGGGCGACGGGTCCGCGTCGGCGGGTCCCGCCTCCGCCGCGCGCGCAAATCCTACGCCTGCGGGGTGTTGCGCTCCGCTACCATGCTCGCTCACTTCATTCCTGGCGGCCGCGCCGCCGTGTCCATGACCGACCACGCACCTCGCATCGTTCGCACCGATACGCCCCAGGGGCCGTGCGCGCAGCTGCATGGGCGTTGGGGGGCGGCCGAGCTGGGCAGCCGTGCGCAATGGCGGGTTTTGTCGGACCAGTTGCGCGATCTGCCCGCCGGGGCCGCGCTGGCGTGGGACTTGCGCGAGCTGCTGTGGCTGGACCATGTGGGCGCGCAGCTGTTGTGGAACCAGTGGCAGCACGACTGGCCCGCCCAGCTGGCCTGCACCGATGCGCAGCGCGCCATGCTGGCGCGCGTGGCCGAGTTCACCGCTACCGCCCAGCCGCCAGCGCCGGAGCCCTGGCGGCTGGGCCAGCAGGTCGACCATCTTGGCGTGCTGGTGCTGCACGCCGTGGACCACGCGCGCCACATGCTCGAAATGGTGGGCCGCCTGGTGCTTGATCTGGCCCGACTCGTCCGCGCACCGCGCCGCGGGCCGTGGCGCGACGTGTCCGGCCACCTGTACCGCATGGGGGCCACGGCGCTGCCCATCACGGCGCTGGTGGGGTTCCTCATCGGTGTGGTGCTGGCCTACCTCATGAGCCTGCAGCTGCGGCAGTTCGGCGCCGAATCGTTCATCGTCAACATCCTGGGCATTTCGCTGATCCGCGAGCTGGGCCCGATGCTGGCGGCCATCCTGGTGGCGGGGCGTTCGGGCTCGGCCATCACGGCGCAGATCGGTGTGATGCGCGTGACCGAGGAGCTCGATGCGATGCGGGTGATGGGCATTCCGCACGGCTTTCGGCTGGTCATGCCGCGCACCATCGCACTCGCGCTGGCCATGCCGCTCATCAGCGTATGGACCACCCTGGCCGCCTTGGCGGGCGGCATGCTGGCGGCGGACATCTCTATGGGTATCTCGCCCGCTTACTTCGTGCAGGCGCTGCCCGCGGCCGTCAAGATCGGCAACCTCGGCCTGGCCATGGCGAAATCGGTGGTGTTCGGTGCCTTCATCGCGCTCATCGGCTGCCACTGGGGCCTGCGCGTGAAGCCCAACACGCAAAGCCTGGGCGAGGGAACGACCGCGTCGGTGGTCACTTCGATCACCATGGTCATCATCGTGGACGCGCTGTTTGCGGTGGCGTTCAAGAACATTGGTATATGAAGATGAGGCATCCCCCTGAGCGGCTTCGCCGCTTCCCCCTTCTCTCGAATCACTGCGTGATTCGGGAAGGGGGACGCCGCCAGCGCGGCGGGGCGGCCCTTGCGCGGCGGCCGCTGGGTTGGGGCGCGCCAGTCTCGAGCGCTGTGGCGTTGTTGGTGGATGGGGTGGTGAAGCCATGACAGAACGCATCGCCAAACCCGAACACATCGCCGTCGCGCCGGGGGAGCCGCCCATCGTGGACGTGCAGGGCCTGTGGACGCAGTTCGGCAAGGGCAGCGAAGTCTTCACCGTGCACCAGGACCTGAACTTCACGGTGCAGCGCGGCGAGATGCTGTCGCTGGTGGGGGGCTCGGGCACGGGCAAGACGGTGCTGCTGCGCCAGATCCTGGGGCTGGCGCGGCCAGCGCGCGGAAGCGTCACGGTGCTGGGCCGGCCCGCGTCCGAAATGGGGCGTGAGGGCGCGGCCAGCCGCGTGGGCATGCTGTTCCAGCACGGCGCGCTGTTCTCGGCCTTCAATGTGCTCGACAACGTGGCGTTTGCGCTGCGCGAGCAAGGCACGCTGCCGGCCGACCTGGTGCGCGACGCGGCCATGGTCAAGCTGCAGATGGTGGGCCTCAAGCCCGAACATGCCACGCGCATGCCGGCGGATCTTTCGGGCGGCATGGTCAAGCGCGTGGCGCTGGCGCGGGCGCTGATCATGGACCCGCCGCTGTTGCTGCTCGACGAGCCCACGGCGGGACTGGACCCGAGCAGCTCCGACGACTTCTGCGCGCTGCTGCGCGAGCTGCGGGCGGCGCTGGGCCTCACGGTGGTGATGGTCACGCACGACCTCGATACGCTGTTTGCCCTCAGCACCCGCGTGGCCGTGCTGGCCGACAAGAAGGTCATCGTCACGGGACCGCCACACGAGGTGGCGCACTTCAAGCACCCGTTCATCGAACATTTCTTCCTGGGCGAACGTGGCCAGCGCGCCATGGCCCCGGTGCAATCCGTGGAGCACGCCGTGGCAGCGCAGGTCGCAGCCACCGCGCCCACGCCCGACAAGGAACCCACCTGATGGAAAACAAATCCCACGCCCTCGCCGCAGGCATCTTCGTGCTGGTGGTGGCCGCCATGCTGGCGGGCCTGGCCATCTGGCTCACGCGCGACAACGCCAACTACGAGCAGTACGAGCTGTCCACCAAGGACGGTGTGAGCGGCTTGCAGCCTCAGGCCGCTGTGCGCTACAAAGGCGTGGCCGTGGGCAAGGTCACGCGCATCGGCTTCGACCCGCAGGTGACGGGCAACGTGCTCATCCGCATCGCAGTCAACGAGCAGGCGCCGATCAGCCCCACCACTTTTGCCGTGCTGGGCTACCAGGGCGTGACAGGCCTGGCCCACGTGCAGCTGGACGATGCCGACAAGCCCTACCCCGAGCTGCCGCCCGGCCCCAGCGGCCTGCCGCGCCTGCCGCTCAAGGCTTCGCCCTTTGGCAAGCTGGCCGAGCAGGCCCCCGCCATCCTCACGCAGGTGGAGGAAGCCACACGCCGCATCAACCAGGTGCTGGGCGACGGCAACCAGCAAAAACTCTCCGAGGCCCTGTCCAACATCGCGCAGGCCGCCGGCAGCGTGAATACGCTCACCCAGCGGCTGGACACCACCGTGGCCCAGCGGCTGGACCCGGCACTGGCCGCGCTGCCCCCCCTGGCCACGGATGCGCGCAAGACGCTGCAGGCGCTGCAGCAGGCGGGCACCAGTGTGTCGGCGCTGGCGGCCGACGTGAGCAAGACCACGCAGCGCCTGGGGGCCGAGGGCGGCCCCATCGACCAGATCACGATCGGCACGCAATCGCTCGCTCGCGCGGCCGATCAGTTCAGCACCACCACGCTGCCGCGCCTGAACCGCGCAGCCGACGACACCTCGCGCGCGGCCCGCACGCTCAGCCGCACGGCGGGGGGCGTGTCCGACAACCCGCAGTTGTTCATTTACGGCTCGGGCCGGATTCCACCCGGGCCCGGCGAGCCGGGGTTTGCGGCCCCCTGACGAAGGCATCGGTGCAAGAGGAATACTATGAAAAATATAGCTGCCTGCGCACATCCGACAAGCGCTAGACCCTTTTTTGGGAAGAACCTCGGTGCGGGCGTGCTCGCTTTGGTGCTGGCGGGCTGCTCCGCCTTGCCCACTCCGCCTTCGCGCCCGGTGATGTACGACTTCGGTCCTCTCACGGCGGCGCCCTCTCCGGGCGATCGCGCCGCTTCGCTGCAGCCGCTGGGCTTGGCCGAAGTGGAAGCGCCGGGCCTGCCGGACGGCAGCAACGCCGTGCTCTACCGCCTGGCCTATGCCGACGCGCAGCAGCTGCGTCCCTACAGCCAGGCCCGCTGGAGCCAGCCGCCCGCGCAACTTGTGCAGCAGCGCCTGCGCGAACAGCTCGGCCAGCGCCGCGCCATCCTGAAAGCGGAAGACGGCGCCGCCCTCGCGCGCGATGCGGCCCGTGGGGGCAAGCTGCCGCCCGTGCTGCGCGTGGAGATCGAAGAATTCAGCCACGTCTTCACCAGTGCCACCGACAGTGCCGCCGTGGTGCGCCTGCGCGCCACCATGGTCGACCTGACACGCGCGGGCGAAACGCTGCGGGGCCAGCGCGTGTTTGCGGTGCGTACACCCGCGCGCAGTGCCGATGCGGCGGGCGGCGTGGCAGCGCTGGCGCAAGCCTCCACGCAAGCCGCACGCGAGCTGGGCGACTGGGTGGACAGTCTGGGCGACTGAGCTTCTTTTGCCCCGGACCACCCGGGGCCAAACTTTCCGGCGTGTTGTTGCCAGCGCCTGCCCTGCCCTGAGCGCGCCGGGGTCCTGAAGCCTGCGCGGGCGTCCTGGTGGCGCCAGGTCCTCTGTGCGGGCTCAGGACCGGCGACTCACGCCGCAGGCCCCTTGTGTGCCGCTTCTGCCGCAGCCACCTCGCTCGCCGACGCGCCGGCTTGCACGGGTGTAGAGGCCAGGCCCGTCACCACCCGCGCCTGGCGCGCAAAGGTCCAGTACGCCCAGGCCCAGTCCATCAGCACCACCACGCGGTTGCGAAAGCCGATAAGGAAGAACACATGCGCGAACAGCCAGAACAGCCACGCGAAATAACCTGAGAACCGCACCGGCCCCAGGGGCGAGGCCAGGTCCACCACGGCGGAGTTGCGGCCGATGGTGGCCAGATTGCCATAGTCGCGGTAGCGGAATGCCGCCGTCCCTTGCCCCGCGATGCGCCGCAGGATGTTGGCCGCGGCGGCACGGCCCATCTGCTTGGCAGCGGGCGAAACCCCCGGCACAGGCTGGGGCTCCTGGCCGGGCGTATGGCTCTTGGCGGCGGCCAAGTCGCCGATGACGCTGATCTCTGGCTGCGAGGCCAGGCTCAGGTCGGGCTCCACCACCACGCGGCCTGCGCGGTCCACGGTGGCGCCGGTGCTCTCGGCCAGCTGCCGGCCCAGGGGCGAGGCGGCCACGCCCGCGCCCCAGATGATGCACTTGCTGCGGATGCGGTAGCTGTCGGCGGCTCGGGTCTCGCCCGGTGGCAGGCCGGCCGCAGGTTTCTGCACGGTGAGACCGTCTTCATCAATGGCTGTGACGCGGGCGTTGACCCGCACGTCCACGCCCAGCTTTTCCAGCTGCTCCTGCGCGCGCTGGCTCAGCGTGGGCGGCATGGACTGCATCACGCGGTCGCTGCCCTCCAGCAGGATCACGCGCGCGGTCGCCGGGTCGATGTTGCGGAACTCCCCAGGCAGCGTATGGCGGGCGATCTCGGCCAGGGTACCCGCCATTTCCACGCCCGTCGGCCCGCCGCCGATGACCACGAAGGTCAGCCAGTCTGCCCGGCGCTGCGACTCGGGCTCCTTCTCGGCTGCCTCGAAGGCCAGCAAGATGCGGCCGCGAATGTCAAACGCATCGTCCAGCGTCTTGAGCCCCGGCGCATAGGGCGCCCATTGGTCGTTGCCGAAATAGCTGTGCGCCGCCCCCGCGGCCACGATGAGGTGGTCGTACGGCAGCGCCAGCCCGTCCTTCAAGTGCACAGCACGCGCCTGAACGTCGATGCGCACCACTTCGCCCAGCAGCACCGTGGCATTGGCCTGGCGCCGGAACAGGTGCCGGATGGGTGCCGCGATGGCGGGGGCTGACAGCCCTGCGGTGGCCACCTGGTAGAGCAGGGGCTGGAAAAGGTGGTGGTTGGTGCGGTCCACCACGGTCACGTCCACCGGCGCGCTGCGCAGGGCGCGGGCCGCTTCCAGGCCACCAAAGCCGCAACCGATGATGACAATCCGGGGCCGTGCGGGAGGGGTCACTGAGGTCATCCCCGCATTATTGGGGCGGCCGCTGCACCCAGGGCGGGCGATGGCGCCCTTTGTGTGTCAGCGTGCGCCTGCGCGCGGCAGTGCAGCATGTGCCCCCTTCAGGCCATGAAGCCCAGGTCCACCGGGTAGTCCGGCCGCCCAGCGGCGGCGCCAAAGTGCGCAATGTTGGGCAGCACGCTGGCCATCTCGCCGTCGGCCACGCCAAACCACTTGGCCAGGGTGGCCGCGTATTGGTCCACCGAGGTGGTGGGCAGCAGGCGGCCCTGGCCCACGTGCCACTGGTCCTCGGGCGCGGCGGTGTTGGTGATGCTGACTGGCGGCGCGCTGCCGTAGAAGGCTTTGCCCTTCACGGCGCCGCCCACCATGAGATGGTGGCTGCCCCAGCCGTGGTCCGAACCATCGCCGTTGGAACTGAGCGTGCGGCCGAAGTCCGAGGCAGTGAAGGCCGTCACCTTGTCCGCCACGCCCAGCTCCACGGTAGCGTTGTAGAAGGCGGTCATCGCTTCGCTCACGCGCTGCATCAGCCCGGGCTGCTGGGAGATCAGGTTGTCGTGCAGGTCAAACCCGCCCAGCGACACCAGGAACACTTGGCGCTTGCTGCCCAGCGCATTGCGCGCGCCGATCAGGCGGGCCACCATCTTGAGCTGGTCGGCCAGCGAGTTGCTGCCGGGGAAGGCGGTGGACAGGCTCACCCCCGCCAGCCCGCCGGTGATCTGGCTTTCTGCCGCGATGGCACGGGCGGTGACGCGGTTGTATTCGTTCTCCAGGATCTGGTTGCTGGACTGCTGGATGAGCGAGGTGAGTGCCGTGCGCACGGCGGTGGAGCCATACACGTTGTTCTTCACGCCATTGATGGCCACGGCGCCGTTGGTGCTGACCTGGTATTGCAGCGCCGAGTCGCCCGACAGGAACACCGCGTTGCCCGTGACCGAAATGCAGGTGAACAGCGAGTTGCCGTTGGAAGACAGCGCCAGGTCGCCGATGTTGCCGCCCCAGCCCACGGTAGAGCCTTCGGGCGAGGACGACTGCCATACCGACTGCTGATCGTTGTGCGAAAACAGCTTGGGCGGAATGGGGTAGGTGGTGCGGTCCGGGCTGTTGTACTGCGCGCGGGTGAGCGGCACCACCAGCGGCCCCACGTTGAGCTGTACGGCGGCCTTGCCGCTGTTGAACAGGCTCGCCAGCCCCGTCATGGCCGGGTGCAGCGCATATTGGCGCCCACCTGGCAGGGGCGTGGTCGGGCTCAGCAGGGTGGCCGCCAGATCGGACTTGGCCAGCGCGATGCCGCCTGCTGTCTGCCCGGCGCCGCCACCGCGGATGGCGCTGTAGCGGTTGTAGCTGGCGTCGTCATACGTGACCACCGTGTTGGCGTAGTCGTTACCGCCGTACAGAAATACGCACACCAGGGCCTTGTAGTCGGTGGCGGTGAACGCGGCAGCCTCGCCCAGCGCGGCCAGGTTGAGCGCAAAGGGCAGGGCGGTGCCTGCCAGTCCCAGCTGGGCTGAGCGGCGCAAGAACGCGCGGCGGTTGTGGAGTTCGGGTTGAAGCAGGTGCATGTGCGGGCCTACAGGGAAATTTGGGGACGATCGTTAGCCCGGCGGCTTACTTCTGGACAAGGTATTCGGCCGAAGCCATGACCAGAAAGATGGCAGCGCTGATGCGGTCGAGCTTGGCGTTGTCGCTGCTGGATACCGTGACGGTGGTGGTCTTCAGCGCGTCGCTGATCAGCTTGACGGTGGCGGCCGAAAGCTGCCCCGCGCACATCAGAAGGTTGATTCGCGCCACCAGCGCATCGGGGTCGGTCACCAGCGCCAGTTCGCTGCTGTAGCTGGCCTTGATGTCAAAGCCGTCATTGGGCGTGCTCGCGTTGTGGGGCACGTCGGGGCCGTTCACCCAGATGCCGTTGCGAATGACGCCCTGCATGTAGTTGAGGTAGCCGCCCACGCTGCTTTCGTTGACCAGCTGGAATTCCGGGGCCACGGCACCGCTGGTGGCGAGCGCGGTGGAAGGCGGCACATAGCCGGGGCGGAAAAAGTTGAACACCGAGGGCGAGCGCAGCGGGCTCTGGCCCAGGCGTGAACCCGGGTCGCCCAGATTGCCGATCTTCCAGCTGCCGCGCGCGGAGCTGATGCCGAAGGTGCGCCCCCACTGCACGAAGCGCAGCATGGGCTCGCGCAGCTTGCCAAAGCCCGGTTGCGTCAGGCCCGCCGGTGCGCGCGCCTCATCGTCCAGCAAGATGGCCTTGACCACGGCGCGCAAGTCGCCGCGCACGCCCGCGCCGTTGTTGTTGAACGCAGCGGCCACGCGCCCGACATAGGCGGGCGTGGGGTTGCTGGTAACCAGGCGCTGGATGAGCTGCTTGCCGATGAATGGTCCCACGTTCGGGTGGTTGAACAGCGTGTCCAGTGCCGTTTGGAGGGCGGCCGCGCCAGGCGTGTTGCCCGAAATGGTGGTGCCCAGGAACGTGGCATCCAGTGTGGAGTGGCGCGACTCGTTGAGCGCCATGGGCAGCCGGGTGAACGTGGTGCTGGGCACGGTGCGGGTGGTGCCCGGCACGGTAATGGGCGTGTTCTGAGACTGATCGTAGTCGTAGCCGGTGAATACCCGCGCCAGGTTGGTCACGTCGCTTTGCGTGTAGCTGTCGATGGGCTTGCCCGCGCCATCACGGCGGACAGTGCCGTCTGGGTTCAAGGCCGACAGCCCGATGGTCATGAGCTGCAGGATCTCGCGGGCGTAGTTCTCGTCGGGCAGTCGCCCGGTAGAGGGATTTTCCTTCTGGTTGCCGCGGGTGTTCAGGTAGTAGCCCATGGCGGGGTTCAGCGTCACGTCTTCCAGCACCTTGCGGTAGTTGCCGAAAGCGTTGGCGACCAGCTGGTCCCAGTACCAGGCAATGGCGTGGCTGCGCCAGCTGAAGTCCAGCCCGGTGAGCGACACCACCAGGATCTCCGACAGCGCCAGCGCCACGCGCTTGCGCAGCTGGTCGGGCGCCGTCATGAGCTGGTTCCAGATCATGTAGTCGCCGGGGTAGCTGTTGTCGTAGTAGCTCGTGGCGTTGTCCACCGTGGCGTATCCGCGCTGGTTCAGCCAGTCCCAACCGCGCTGGCTGGCGCCTCGGGCGAACTGGCTGTCGAGCCACTGCGCGTACGACGTGGAGCGCAGTGTGGCGACCTCGGCGGTGGAGGCGGAGAACTGCGCCTGCAGCAGGAAGCGCGCAGCCTCTTCGTCCGACTTGGCGCTGGGGTGGGCGTAGTTGCCCGGTGTGGGCGTGGACGGCGCGGGCCCGGGGCTGGGGGCGGGCGATGGCGATGGTGATGGCGACGGCGCGCCTGGGCTGGGCGAGGCGCCTGGCGGCGAAGGGCGGGGTGCGGGGCTGGGCGAGGCCCCGGGCGGCAAAGGCGCGGGTGACCCGTCGGGCGGCAAGGGCGCTGGCGGGGGGGCAGCCGGGCTGGCCCCGGGGATGTCGGAATCGCTCTCTCCTCCACCGCAAGCGGCCAGGGCGGCGGACGCGAACAAGGCAGTCAGCAGCGGCGCGTGGCCGCGTGCGGAAGCGCCGCTGGGCGCAGCAGGCAGTGAAGCGGTGGCTGGCGCCACAGTCGTCGAAAGGCAGCCCTCTCCGTCCTCGGCGACGTCAGCGGTCGCCCGAGGCTCCTCGTGTTTGTATTGCATGGTGTTATCGGGTGAAACACGCGCTGTGCGCCGCGCGCGGGCACACTTCACCACAAGCACTCGGGGGCACGGCAACACAAACGTTACGAAACGAAACTCTCACAGGAGAGGGTTACAGCGCACATGCCAAAAGTGATGGGCAATTGCAACACTTGGGCCGCTAATGGATCAGTTGTAACTTGATGTGGAATGGACAACCGAAACCTGGGAGAAGAAAAAAAAGGGGGCCCCGGACCGAGCCCCCTGGGCGCCTGCCCGGCGCAGCCTCAGGCCATGAAGCCCAGGTCCACCGGGTAGTCCGGCCGCCCGGCGGCAGCGCCAAAGTGCGTGATGTTGGGCAGCACGCCCGCCATCTCGCTGTCGGCCACGCCAAACCACTTGGCCAGCGTGGCCGCGTACTGGTCCACCGAGGTGGTGGGCAGCAAACGGCCCTGGCCGACGTGCCACTGATCTTCGGGTGCGGCGGTGTTGCCCACGCTGACCGGGGGTGCGATGCCGTAGAAAGCCTTGCCCTTGACGGCGCCACCCACCATGAAGTGGTGGCTGCCCCAGCCGTGGTCCGAGCCATCGCCGTTGGAACTGAGCGTGCGGCCGAAGTCCGAAGCGGTGAACGTGGTCACCTTGTCCGCCACGCCCAGCTCGGCCGTGGCGTTGTAGAAGGCCGTGAGGGCGTCGCTCAGGCGCTGCATCAACCCGGGCTGCTGCGAGATGAGGTTGTCGTGCAGGTCAAATCCGCCTAGCGACACCATGAACACCTGCCGCTTGCTGCCCAGCGCGTTGCGCGCGCCGATCAGCCGGGCCACCATCTTGAGCTGGTCGGCCAGTGAGTTGTTGCTGGGGAATGTGGTGCTCAGGGTGGAGCTGGCCAATGCGCTGGTGATCTGGCTCTCGGACGTGACGGCGCGCGTGGTGACGCGGTTGTATTCGTTTTCCAGCAGGTGGCCGCTGGGCTGCTGGATCAGCGCCGAGAGGGCGCCGCGCACGGCGCTGGAGCCATACACATTGTTCTTCACCCCGTTGATGGCCACGGCACCGTTGGTGCTGACCTGGTATTGCAGCGCCGAGTCACCCGAGAGGAACACCGCATTGCCCGTGACGGCGATACAGGTGAACAGCGAATTGCCGTTGGAGGACAGCGCCAGGTCGCCGACGTTGCCGCCCCAGCCCACTGTGGAACCCTCGGGCGAGGACGACTGCCACACGGACTGCTGGTCGTTGTGCGAGAACAGCTTGGGCGGGATGGGGAAGGCCTTGCGGTCCGGGCTGTTGTACTGCGCGCGGGTCAGCGGCACCACCAGCGGTCCCACGTTGAGCTGCACAGCGGCCTTGCCGCTGTTGAACAGGCTCGCCAGCCCCGTCATGGCCGGGTGCAGCGCGTACTGGCGGCCATCGGGCAGCGGCGTGGTCGGGCTCAACAGCGTGGGCGTGAGCGATGCCTTGGGAATGGCGATGCTGCCGCGGATGCTGCTGTAGCGGCCGTGGCTCGCGTCGTCGTACGTGACCACGGTGTTGGCGTAGTCGTTGCCGCCGTAGAGGAATACGCAGACCAGGGCCTTGTAGTCGTCGGCGGTGAAAGCGGCCGCCTCGCCCATGGCGGCGAGGTTCAGCGCAAAGGGCAGGGCGGTGCCTGCCAGGCCCAGCTGGGCAGAGCGGCGCAGGAACGCGCGGCGCGAATGGAGTTCGGGTTCAAGCAGGTGCATGGCTTGGCTTCTTGGGGCGTCGTGGGGCTTGCGGGGCAGGGGGCCACCGTGTCATTTGTTTCTTTACTTCTGGATGAGGTACTCGGCCGAGGCCATCACCAGAAACACCGCGGCCGCGATGCGGTCGCGCTTGGCGTTGTCGGTGCTGCTGGCCGTCACGGTCGCGGTCTTGAGCGCGTCCGCGATGAGTTTGACGGTGGCCGCGGACAGCTGCCCTGCGCACATCAGCAAATTGATGCGAGCCACCAGTGCGTCCGCGTCGGCCACCAGCGCCAGCTCCTCGGTGTAGGCGGCCTTGATGTCAAAGCCGTTGTTGGGCGTGCTCGCGTTGTGGGGCACGTCGGGGCCATTCACCCAGATGCCGTTGCGGATGACGCCCTGCATGAAGTTGAGGTAGCCGCCCACGCTGCTTTCGTTGACCAGCTGGAACTCCGGGGCCACGGCGCCCGTGGCGGCCAGCGCGGTGGAGGGCGGCACGTAGCCGGGCCGGAAGAAGTTGAACACCGAGGGCGAGCGCAGCGGGCTCTGGCCCAGGCGTGAACCCGGATCGCCGAGGTTGCCGATCTTCCAACTGCCGAAAGTGGAATTCACACCGAAAGTGCGGCCCCACTGCACGAAGCGCAACATGGGCTCGCGCAACTTGCCAAAGCCCGGCTGCGACAGCCCTGCGGGCGAGCGCGCCTCGTCGTCGAGCAGGATGGCACGGACCACGGCGCGCAGGTCGCCGCGCGCACCGGCGCCGTTGTTGTTGAAGGCCCCTGCCACCCGTGCGACATAGCCAGGGGACGGGTTGCTCGTCACCAGCCGCTGGATGAGCTGCTTGCCGATGAAGGGCCCCACGTTGGGATGGTTGAACAAGGTATCGAGCGCGGTCTTGAGCGCCGCCGCGCCGGGCGTGCCCGCGGGGATGGTGGTGCCCAGGAAGGTGGCCGCCAGCGCGGAGTGGCGCGACTCGTTGAGCGCCATCGGCAGCCGGGTGAACGTGGTGCTGGGCACCGTGCGGTTGGTGCCGGGAACCTGCGTGGGCGTGTTCTGCGACTGGTCGTAGTCGTAGCCGGTGAATACCCGCGCCAGGTTGGTCACGTCGCTTTGCGTGTAGCTGTCGATGGGCTTGCCCGCGCCGTCGCGCTGGGGCGTGCCGTCGGCGTTGAGCTGCACCAGCCCGATGGACATGAGCTGCATGACCTCACGCGCGTAGTTCTCGTCGGGCTGGCGGCCGGTGGCCGGGTTTTCCTTCTGGTTGCCACGGGTGTTGAGGTAGTACCCCATGGCCGGGTTGAGCGTGACGTCTTGCAGCAGGTTGCGGTAGTTGCCGAAAGCATTGGCCACGAGCTGGTCCCAATACCAGGCAATGGCGTGGCTGCGCCAGCTGAAGTCCAGCCCGGTGAGCGACACCACCAGGATCTCCGACAGCGCCAGTGCCACGCGCTTGCGCACGCCGTCGGGCGACTGCAGCAGCTGGTGCCAGATCATGTAGTCGCCGGGGTAGCTGTTGTCGTAGAACCCGGTGTCCTTGTTGACGTCGGCGTAGCCGCGCTGGTTGAGCCAATCAAAGCCGCCCACCGATGGGGGCGCATTGAACTGGGCTTCGAGCCAGTTGGCGTAGGTGGTTGCACGCAGCGCAGCGATCTCGCCGGGGGAGGCGGAGAACTGCGCCTGCAGGAGGAAGCGGGCGGCCTCCTGGTCGCTTTGGGGGGCGGGGTAGCTGCTGTTGGGCGCGCCGGCGCCGGCACCGTCGGAACCCACGCCGACCCCCGTGCCATCACCGCTGCCACCTCCACCGCATGCGGCCAACGCGGCAGCCGCGGCCAGACCGGCCGCGAGGGGCAGGGGGTTCATCGCAGATTCAGGGGTTGCCGCAACACGCTGCGGACGGGTTTGGGCCTCGGTCGGGGTCTGCACCGCGACGGGCTCCTCGTGAATGGTTTGCATAACTCGTGGGGATGAAAGCGCCATGTCGGAAGCGCGCAAGTGCAACTTCACCACACCAAAATCCCCCACGGAAACACAACCGTTACCAAACGAAACAGGCTGCTGGGAGGGGGCTGCGTGTAACAGTGGGGTGGTGATGGCAAATTGCAACACTTTGTGGCAGGTCACTGCCACAGCCATTGTCGCTTCGCCCTCCGCGTGTCCTGCAAGGGCCGTAGGCCTGTGCTGACGCGGGCTGCACGGCGTCGCCTACGGGGCCTGCGGTGAATCATTTCTAGAGTCGTCCCCATCGTTTCACGCACCAGTTCCACGCACTTCGGGTGGAGGGCGGAGGCGAAATCTTTGGAGGACTCACACCATGAATGAAGACACCGTCAAAGGCAACTGGAAGCAGTTCAAGGGAAAGATGATCGAGCAGTGGGGCAAGCTGACCAACGATGACTTTGACGTCATCGACGGCAAGCGCGAACAGTTCCTGGGCAAGCTGCAAGAGCGCCAGGGCATTGCCCGCGATGTGGCTGAAAAGCAGCTGAGCGATTGGCAGGCCCGCCACCCCGATTTCCGCTTCAACGACTGAGGGCCCCGGCCTTCGCCGCTGAACGGCAAAGCACTTTCTGATCACGATTCAAATTCCACAGAGGAGAACCCCATGAAATTCACCCGTACCCTGCTGGCTTCGGTGGCCGCTGGCCTGATGGCAACGTCCGCTTTCGCCTTGACCGACGCGGACTACAAGGCAGGCAAGGACCGCATTTCCGCCGACTACAAGGCCGCCAAGCAAAAGTGCGATGCCCTGAAGGACAACGCCAAGGACATTTGCGAAAAGGAGGCCAAGGGCGCTGAAAACGTCGCCAAGGCGGAACTCGACGCCCAGCACAAGCCCAGCCCCAAGGCCACCCGCAAGGTCGCAGACGCCCGCGCCGATGCCGCGTACGACGTGGCCAAGGAGAAGTGCGATGACCTGAAGGGCAACGAGAAGGATGTCTGCGAAAAGGACGCCAAGGCCGCCCGCGTGAAGGCCAAGGAAGACGCCAAGGTGGCGGAAGCCCAGGCCAAGCCCGCCGACAACGCCGCCGAGAAGGGCGCCAACGTGGCAGACGCCAAGAAGGATGCCAATGCCGAGAAGAACGACGCTGCCTACAAGGCCGCCAAGGAGCGCTGCGACGCCATGTCGGGCGACGCCAAGTCCAAGTGCGTGGATGACATGAAGCGCATGTACGGCAAGAGCTGATCGCCCGCGCTTTTGGATGAAGCCCCAGGCCCCGCCCGCGAGCGGGGCTTTTTTGTGCGCGCGGCCCTGCGGCGAAGGCCTCAGAGCGGCCCGTAGCTCGGCTATTGGCAAATGCCGCAACGCCGCAGACCGCCCGCAAAGACCCCTGCCCGAAGGGTTGGAGCGAAGTCGGGCTGATGAACTCGGAGCTTTGGCGCCCCGGCTGCTTGCATGGGCATGAGCCCATGCGGCGCTCCCGAAGCATCCACGTCCATCACGATGGCGCTCCAACGCGACCCCTGGGAGATCGTGAACAGGCTCTCAGACCTGACCTGCATCAATACAGGCTGGCGGTAGCCGCCCTAAGCTCGCGGGCTGTTTTTGTCACGCTGCTGCTGCAAAGGGAATCCCATGGCTCAACTCGAATGGTCGGACGCGCTGGCCCTGGACCTGCCTCTGATGGACCACACCCACCGCGAGTTCGTCGATCTGCTCGCCACCGTGGAGCAGGCCGACGACGCCAGCGTGCTGACCACCTGGAAGGCCCTGGTGGAGCACACCGACCACCACTTCGCGCAGGAAGACGACTGGATGGCATCCACCCGCTTTGCCTCGGGCAACTGCCACAGCATGCAGCACAAGGTGGTCCTGCAAGTCATGCGCGAAGGCACCCAGCGCGCAGAGCAGGGCGACCTGAAGGTGCTGCGCGTGATGGCCAGCGAATTGGCACTGTGGTTTCCGCAGCATGCCCAAAGCATGGATGCCGCCCTGGCCCTGCACCTGCGCCGCGTCGGGTTCGACCCGGCCTCGGGCGTGGTGCATGCGCCGCAAGCGCTGCCTTCCGAGCTGATCCATGGCTGCGGTGGGGCCACTTGCTCCGACGAGGCGTCGGCACCGCAGGCGGCGGCCACCGCCTGACTGCGGGTGCCCATGGGCGTCAGTCCGTCCAAGTGGTTTGCTACTAAATCGATAGCTTCGTGCGCTGGTTGGGAAAGCGCTGGCTGCCAATTTCTTTCATTTCCTTGATGTGATGGGCGCGCCCGTTCACCGGTGCGCGCCCCGTACCAGCAGCACGGCGGCCATGCGCCACGACAGGTCGCGCAGCGCCCGGCGCAATGCAGGCGACTCGGCCGAGGGCTCGGCGGGGCAGGGGCCGCCGGGGCCGAAGGCGGCCTCCAGCACCTGTTGCTTGGCGTTGCGCAACGCGGGCCGGTCCTGCGCGCGGAGGGCGGCCATGAGCTGGTCGCGGTAGCGCTGCACGCGAGCGGCCTCGGCCATCGTCAGTGGGGTGCCGGACGATGGCCGGGCGCCGGCCGGCGGCCCTGCCAGGTGCTGGGCCCAAGCCTGCAGTGGGGTGTTGTGCACGATCATGTGGCCTCCGTGCGCGGCGTGGGCTGGCGAGCGGCGGGCGGTGTGGCGCGCGGGGGCGTCGTGCCGCCTTGCGCCAGCCCGTACCAGTTCACCTCGCGCGTGAGCACCATCACCGCGGCCAGCACCAGGAAGAGCGCCACGGCACCGACCACCAGCGCAGTCTGCTCCAGCTGCAGCAGCACATACAGCAGCCCGTACAGCACGCCGATGCCGCCCGCCAGCGGAATGCCGCGCGCCAGCCCGCCCAGGATGTGGCTGGCGTAGTAGCCCAGCAGCAGCACGCAGGCGCTCGCCGCCACGGCGTACGACACGCCGAAAGGCAGGTGCTCCGACAGGCTCACCAGCAGCAGGAAAAAGCTGCACAGCGCACTGCCCACCAGCAGGTATTGCACCGGGTGCACGCGCAGCTTCTTCATCACCTCGAACAGGCCCACTGCCACAAACGTAAGGGCGATGAACAGCACGCCATACTTGATGGCGCGGTCGCTCAGCGAATACGGGTTGACTGGCTCGACAAAGGCGACGCTGAAGCTGTCTGCGCATGGGCCCTGCGCCGGTGCGGCCGCGGCGCTGTAGTCGCTGTCACGCGTGCTGGCGTAGGCGCCGCCGCTGTCGCCGCCCACGCACACGGGCTTGCCTTCGGCGATGTCGGCCTGCGCCGTGGTGGCCAGGGACGACAAGCGCCACTGGGCCGAAAAGCCGGCCTTGGTGATCTCCCGCTCGGAGGGCAGGAAGCGCCCCGCGAACGATGGGTGCGGCCAGCTGCTGGTCATCAGCACCTCGGTGTTGCCACCCAGCGGCACGATGGACAGGCGCTCCGTGCCCACCAGTTCGAGGTCGAGCGTGGCGGTCAGGCCGTCCGCCTTGCCGCGCACCGATTCGGGCAGCGCGGCGTGCAGGCCGCGGCTGTACGCGGGGTGGAAGGTGCCCGGCTTGAGTGCCAGGGCCTGCGAGCCCAGCGTGAACTGCGCCGTGCGGATGCCGCGCGCATCGCCCACGGCCATCATCACGATGGGCGCGCCGCAGTGCATGCGCGAGTCTTTGATGGTGCTTTGCGGCACCAGAGCGGCCAGCGACCCCCACTGCGCCGTGATCTGGGCCTTGAGGTTGTACGTGTTCACCTTGTGCAGGCCGCGCGCGCGTTCTTCCATCGCTGCGCCGGTGGTGAGCTTGAGCTGCTCGGGCATGGCCGTGAGGCGGAACTCGCGCCGCTGCTCGACCATGCGGCGCTCGTCGCCCTTGCCGGTCTCCACGTCCCAGCTCTCCACGCAGGCACTGTGGATCAGCGGGCCCATCAGCGTTTGCGGCCCGGCCAGACTCTCGGCCACGCTTTGGGCGGTGAGGCTGCGGTAGCGCACCCGGTCGCGCACCACGTTGTCGATCATGGAAAGGCCGAACAGCAGCAACAGGCCGATGGCTGCCAGCGCGGCCAGCTTGGTGAACAAGGGATGTTTCAAGGAGATCCTCCGCAAGTGGAATGTGAATGTGGAGGCGAGTGTTTTGCGGCGCTGTGAGGAGGTGATGAAGTTTGTGAGGCGAAGGTGAAGTCAGTGGCACGCGGGAACGCCGCGGTAGTGCCCGGCCGTCCGCCATGACCTCCCAGGTCATCGACGCGCGCGCTCCAGCGCCGTACAAACGGCACAGGTACATGGAGGGGTCGGTATGCGCTGGATGGTTCCGGGTGTTCTGGTGGTGGTCGCGGTCATCCACGCGCTGCCCGTGGTGGGCGTGCTGGGCGCGGGCAAACTGGTGCAGCTGTACGGCTCCCCGGTTCAGGACGCGGGCCTGGAGCTGCTGCTGCGGCACCGCGCGGTGCTTTTCGGGCTGCTGGCCGGCTTTTTGGGTTGGGCCGCGCTGCGCCCCGATCTGCACCGGCTGGCCCTGGTGGCGGGGCTGGCGAGCGTCACGTCGTTCTTGCTGCTGGCATGGCTGCAGCGGGACGGCGCCCTGAGCGCAGCGCTTCTGCGGGTCGTGTGGGTGGACGTGGTGGCGCTGGGCTTGCTGATGGTCGCGTTGGGAGTGCACCTGCGGGGTGCCCCATCGGGAGGCGGCATGTCTGAACCGGGTGCCACTGTTCGGGCCTAGCCTGCCCAGAGGGCACCGCGCGACCCGTCGACAAGCCTGTTCTGAGCGGCCGACGGTGACTCGGCGCGAACGGTGCTGGCGGGCTCTTGCCGGCTCAATGACCGGTGGGAAACCCCAGCTGCACGCGCAGCCCGGGCGCCGTGTTGCGCACCACCATCTGCCCCCCGTGCAGCGCCATCACCCGCTTGACGATGGCCAGCCCCAGGCCTGATCCGCTGCGCTCGCCGCCCGGCCGCGCGGTGGTGAAAAAGCGCTCGCCCAGGCGCGGCAAGGCATAGTCCGGCACACCGGGGCCCGCGTCCTGCACGGCCACGGTGCTGCCAACCAGTTCGACCTGCACCGTGCTGGCCGGCGGTGCAAAGTCGATTGCGTTGTCCAGCAGGTTCGTCAGCGCCAGGGTCACCAATTCGGCCTCCCAGGGGCCGCTGGCGCCGGTGCCGTGCAGCGCCAGGGTGACGCCGCGCTGCGCCGCGCGGGCGCGGGTCTGGCCGATGGCGGCCTCGGCGCAGTCGTGCAGCGCCACCGGTGCGCGGCCTTCGGCGTGGTGGCGCTGCTCCAGCTTGGACAGCTCCAGCAGCCGGTCGATGATGCGCTGCAGGCGCTCGCTTTGCTGCACCACCTGGGTGGCGAACTCGGCACGGTCGGCAGCGGGCAGGTCGTCCTGCAGCAGCTCGCCCGCGCCGCGGATAGCCGCCACCGGGCTTTTCAGTTCGTGCGTGAGGGCGCGCACATAGCCCTCAATGTAGTCGCGCCCCTCCAGCCGGGCGCGCATGCGGTCCATGGCGCGGGCCAGGTCGCCGAGCTCGCCGGGCACCTCGGGCACCGCCAGGGCCGCGGTGGGCGGGGCGCCTGGTTCGTGGTGCTCGCCATCCGCCGGACCCTGCACGCTCAAAGCGTAGTCACGCAGGCGGCGCACATTCCACACCATCCACAGCGTCACCCCCACGCCCACGGCGGCCGACAACGCCAGCAGCAGGAGCCCGCCCATGAACACCTTGCGTTCAGCGCGGTCAATGAAGCGCTGCACGGTGCGCGTGGGCTTGGCCACCGTGAGCACACCCGCGATCCGCTCCTGCACGTAGATGGGCGCGGCCACATGCATCACGCCGCTGGTGTCGTCGTCCTCCACGTCGCGCGTGGAACGCGCGCCGTACTCGCCTCGCAGCGTGCGCGCCACATCGCGCCACCGCGAGTAGTCGGCGCCCACGGCGCGGTTTTCGGAGTCGAACAGCACACGCCCCGTGGTGTCGGTCACATAGATGCGGTAGTCCAGCGACTGCTTGGAAAACCCCCAGATCGCCGCATCGACAGGCCGCGTGGCATACCGGCGCACATGCTGCGCAAACGGGCTGGCACCGCTGTTGTCCACCCCCGCCGCCAGCCGCCCGGCCGCCAGGTCCTCGCTCGCCAGCTCGGCCAGGATGTTGGCCGTGTCCACCATCATGTCTTCCATCACCTCGCGCACGCTGGGCTTGATCTCGGCCATGAACACGCGCAGCACGAAGAACGCGGCAATGCCATTGATGAGGAAGAAGGCGAAGAGCAGGCGGATGCCGAGGCGCATGGGCAAACCTCCAGCTAAGCGCGCCGTCGCAGCACGGGCGCTGCCCAAGCCATTGCCACCGTGGAACCGGCTTCGCCGGGCCACCAGTGGCGTCCCCCACCGGGGGAAGGCGCGCAGCGACTCAGGGGAGCATCACACATCGAGGCAGTACCCCATGCCCCGGTGCGTGCTGATGTATTCGCGTCCCGGGTCCACCTCGCGCAGCTTGGCGCGCAGGGTCTTGACGTGGGTGTCCACCGTGCGGTCAGTGCTGTCGCTGTCGTCGCCCCAGGCAGCGGCCAAGAGGGACTCGCGCGAGTGGATACGTCCCGCGCCGCGCAGCAGGTGGGACAGCAGGCGGTACTCGCGCCGCGTCAGCGGCAGCGGCTGGCCGCGCAGGCTGATGCGCTGGCCGGCTTCGTCGTCGTGAAAGAGGGTGGGCGCGGCGGCGTTCCCATTGCCGTTGTGGCCCGCGCGGCGAAGCAGGGCCTTCACTCGGGCGGCCAGTTCGCGCGGGCTGAAGGGTTTGGTCAGGTAATCGTCGGCACCCAGCTCCAGGCCCAGCACCCGGTCGATTTCCTCGCCATGGGCGCTGAGCACCAGCACGGGCAGGGCGGCCGTGGATGCGGCGTTGCGCACATCGCGCAGCAGATCGAGCCCGCTGCCGTCGGGCAGGCCCACGTCCAGCACCAGCAGGTCGAAGCGGTGCGACGCGATCTGCCGGCGCGCATCGTGCACCAGCAGGCTGTGCGTCACGGCCAGGCCGTCGCGCTCCAGCGCATAGGCCACGGTGCGGGCAATGGCGGGGTCGTCTTCGAGCAGCAGCAGTTTGGTAGACATGTCTCAATCATCTACGGTGCCACGCATCCTGCACCGCCCACGCAACTGGCGCGGCACAGGCGCGGGACGCCGAGCAAGGGCCGCCCCGCGGTGAGGGCGTCGTCCCACTTGGGGGGATGGCGCCGCAGGCGACTCAAGGGGGTCTTCACTTTCAGCGGGCAATCAGGACCGGGAAAATTTTCCCAAGCCCATCGGCCATCACCTCCACCGCCAGCGCGGCGAGGATCAGGCCCATCAGCCGGGTCATCACATTGATGCCCGTCTTGCCCAGCACGCGGGCAATCGGGTCGGCCAGCGCAAAGCACACGGCCGTGGCCAGTGCGATGACCACGCCATAGCCCACCAGCGCGGCGTGCTGCCAGAAGGTCTGTGCGCGGTCGGCATAGATCACCACGGTGGACATGCTGGCCGGCCCCGTGAGCAGCGGGATGGTGAGCGGCACCACGGCAATGCTGCTGCCGGCGGCTGCCTTCTCCGCCCCTTCCTCGTACTCGTTGGTGGTGGGTTTGGCCTCGGCGGGCTGGGCGTTGAGCATGTTCATCGCGCTGATGAGCAGCAGCATGCCGCCACCCACCTGGAAGCTCTGCAGCGAGATGTTGAAAAAGTCGAGGATCTGCAGGCCCAGCAGCGCACAGGCCGCAATCACGCAGAACACGCTGAAGCTGGCCACCTGGATGGTGCGCCGCCGCTGGGGGTATGAAAAACCCTGCGTGTAGTGGATGAAGAACGGAACGATGGCCAGCGGATTCACGATGGCCAGCAGGGTGATGAGGGGTTTGAGATCCATATGAGTTTTCCGTTGTTCAGCTTGTCGCCCACAGATTTTCAACCTGACGCTGTCGAAGCCAGCGCCCCCGCGCAAGAGCCGCCGAAGCCGCGTCCGCGTATGCGGCGCTTTGCTTGTGTGCGCTGGGGGCGTCCCCACCCGCTTCGCGCAGCGAAGCGGGAGAGAGAAAGCGCGAAGCGACTCTGGGGGTGTCTCAATCTACCTGCCTCCAGAGACTTCGAGCAATGACATGGTCGTGTAAGGCGACGCATTCGACATCAGCCACACGATGGCCTCGGCCACCTCTTCGGCGGTGCCGCCGCGCTGCATGGGCACCTGGTGTGCCAGGTCGCGGACGCGGTCGGGCAGGCCGCCGCTCGCGTGGATATCGGTTTCGATGAGGCCGGGGCGCACGGCATTGACGCGGATGCCCTCGGCCGCCACTTCGCGTGCCAGGCCCAGGGTCATGGTGTCGATCGCGCCCTTGGCGGCGGCATAGTCCACATATTGGCCTGCCGCGCCCAGCCGCGCGGCGGCGCTGGAGACGTTGACGATGCTGCCGCCCGCGCCGCCATGCCGGGTGCTCATGCGGCGCACGGCCTCGCGCGCGCAGACGAAGCTGCCGATCACGTTGATCTCGAACATGCGGCGCAGGCGCGCGGTGCTCATCTCTTCCACGCGGGCAGGGACGTCCACCACGCCCGCGTTGTTCACCAGCGCGGTGATGCGGCCCAGTTGCGCGTCCACGGTGGCGAACATGGCCAGCACCTGGGCCTCGTCGGCCACGTCGGCCTGCACTGCCAGGGCAGTGCCGCCGGCAGCGCGGATCTGCTGCACGACCGCCTCGGCGGCCGCCTGGTTGCCCTGGTAGTTCACGGCCACCGCCCAGCCCTGGCACGCGGCCAGCACGGCGGTGGCGGCGCCAATGCCTCGGCTGGCACCGGTGATTAAGGCAATCTTGTCGTTCATGGAATGCGGTCTCCTGCAAGAATGCCGCATTGGAACAGGTTCTTGCAGCCGCCAACCCCTTCCCCAATCACTTTCCTTTCCGCATCACCAAGGAGCCGCAACATGGGTCAATTTGTCGATCTGCATTCTCGCGATGGTTTCACCTTCCCGGCCTGGGTGGCCCAGCCTGACACGGCCCCGCGTGGCGCCGTGGTGGTGCTGCAGGAGATTTTTGGCGTGAACTCGCACATCCGCGCGGTGGCTGACCGCTTTGCTGCGCGCGGCTACCTGGCCGTGGCGCCCTCCACCTTCCACCGGGCGCAGCCGGGCGTGGAAATGGGCTACAGCGGCGAGGACATGCAGGCGGGCATGGCGCTCAAGTCGGCGGTCGAGGCACTGCCCGCGCCGGGCGTGATGGCCGACATCCAGGCCGCCATCGACTACGCGGCCGCGCAGAGCGGGCGCAAGGTGGGCATCGTCGGGTTCTGCTGGGGCGGGCTGCTCACCTGGCGCGCGGCCTGCACGCTCAGCGGCCTGTCGGCCGCCGTTCCCTACTACGGCGGCGGCATGACCACGCCGGACGAGGCGGCGCGCCACCCGCAGGTGCCGGTGATGGCGCACTTCGGCCAGCGCGACCATTTCATCTCCATCGACAGCGTGCAGGCCTTTGCCCGCGCCCACCCCGAGGTCGAGGTCCACATCTACGACGCCGACCACGGCTTCAACTGCGACCAGCGCGGCAGCTACGACGAGCCCTCGGCCCGGGTGGCGCGCGATCGCACGCTGGCGTTCTTTGACAAGCATCTGGCTTGATGACTCCCCCTGAGTCGCATGCGGCGCCGTCCCCCGGAGGCGGGCGCCCCAGTGCACGCTAGCGAAGCGCCGCACCTGCGGCTCGGCGGCCTTTGCGCAGGGGCACTGCCTTGGCCGCGCCAAGTGGAGGTGCTTCGGGGTAGCGATGGAATGTTCGTGTTGGGAGGTTGCCATGGCGTGTCCTGCATGCACCCGCTTTTTGAAGCATTTTTGGCCTCTGGCGCTTGTCCATCAAGCGCTGGCAGCTATTTTTTTGATAGTGGTGAGCGGTGCTGCGCAGAATGCCCACGCCGCCGACTACGCCGGCCCGCTGTTCGATGCCCACCTGCACTACAACGAGGAAGCGTGGGACGGCAAGGCGGGCCCGCATCCCCCATCGGACGTGCTGGCACGCATGAAGGCATCCGGCGTGCGTGCCATCGTGGCCAATTCGCGGCCCAACACCGGGTCGCTGGCGCTGGCCGCGTTGCCCGAGGTGCGCACAGCGGGCGTGGCCGTGGTGCCTTTTGTGCGGCTGTACCGCAACCGGGCGGACTACACCGGCTGGTTTGCCGATGAAACCATCTACGACATGGTGCTGGCCGAACTGGCGCGCGGCACGGGCTCCGGCCCCTACCGGGGCATTGGCGAATTCCACCTGTATGACAGCGCGAATGCCAACGGCCCCGTGGCCAAAAAACTCATGGCCCTGGCCGAACAGCGCGACCTGGTGGTGCTGGCCCATGTGGACGATGCGGCCATCGATTTGCTGATGGCCCACACGCCCTCCCAAGGCCAGAAGCTGCGGCTCATCTGGGCGCACACCGGCATTGGCGGCGCGCCGGTGGAGCGCGTGGATGCCCTGATGGCGCGCTACCCCGGTCTGGTGGGCGAGCTGTCCTACCGCCCCGGCCTGGTGTGCGAGGGCGACCAACTGTGCCCTGCATGGCGCGCGCTGCTGCTCAAATACCCCACGCGCTTTGTCATCGGTTCGGACACCTGGATCAACCAGCGCTGGCAGCACTACGAATCACTGATGCGCGGCTACCGCACCTGGCTGGGCGGCCTGCCAGCCGATGTGGCGCAGCGCGTGGCCTGGGGCAATGGCGCGGCGCTGTTTGGTGTGCCCGCGCCGCGCCCGGTGAACTGAGCGAGCGCGAAGGCGGTGGAGTGTGGCGCGACCTGCGCCACCCCCACCTTGTCCCGTCAGGCGGCGGTGAGGCGGGGCGCCCGTGTGGGCGCGGGCCGGCGCAACGGGGCCGTACTTCCGGCGACCTTGAAGGTGGCAGCGGCCTGGGCCAGTCGGTGGGCCTGCTCGCGCAGGCTCTGGGCGGCGGCGGCGGACTCCTCCACCAGCGCTGCGTTCTGCTGCGTGGCCTGATCGAGCTGCGCGATGGCGCCATTCACCATCGCGATGCCGTCGGACTGCTCGCGGGCGCTGGCCGCGATCTGCGCGACCACTTCGGTCACGCGTTCCACCGAGCTCACGATGTTCTGCATGGCCGCGCCCGCGTCCTGCACCAGCTGCGTGCCCGCGCCCACCTTCTCCACGCTGGTGGAGATCAGCGCCTTGATCTCTTTGGCCGCCTCGGCGCTGCGCTGCGCGAGGCTGCGCACTTCGCCGGCCACCACCGCGAAGCCTCGGCCCTGCTCGCCCGCGCGGGCCGCCTCCACGGCGGCATTGAGCGCGAGGATGTTGGTCTGGAAGGCGATGCCGTCGATGGTGCCGATGATGTCGGCGATGCGGCGGGAGCTGGTGTGGATGTCGTCCATGGTGTTCACCACCTGCGCCACGAGGCTGCCGCCCTGCGAGGCCACTTCCGCGGCCGACGAGGCCAGCGTGCTGGCCGTGCGCGCGGCCTCGGCCGATTGCTGCACCGTGGCGGTGAACTGCTCCATGGATGAGGCCGTCTGCTGCAGATTGGCGGCGGTGTGTTCGGTGCGGGAGGAAAGATCCTGTGTGCCCCCCGCGATCTGGTCGCTGGCGCTGGCGATCTCGTCGCCGGCGTCGTGGATCTGGCCGATCACGGTGGCCAGGGCGTGCTGCATGTCTGCAAGCGCCCGCAGCAGCTGGCCCGTCTCGTCCTTGCCGGTGCTGATCACCGTCGCGGTGAGGTCGCCCCGCGCGATGGTGCCCGCCACTGCCACGGAATCGCCCAGTGGCCGGGTGATGCTGCGCGTGATGACCACCGCCAGCACCATGCCCAGGCCGCAGGTGATCGCGCCGAGCGCGATCAGCCAGTAGCGCGCCTTGTCGTTCGCGGCCTTGATGGGCGTGGCCGACTCATCCAGCGCCTTGCGCTGCATTTCCATCAGGGCTTCCACCCGCGCCATGTACTGTTTGGCGGCGGGGGCGAAGCTGGATTCCAGCAGGGCGTCGGCCTGCTCGGCCTGGCCTTCGCGCCGCAGGCGGATCACTTCGTCCCGCGCCGTGGTGTACTGGCCGCGCAAGGCGCTGATCTCCTGGAACAGAGCGCGCTCCGCGTCGGTCTGCATGAGGCCTTCGACCTTTTTCTGGATGCCGGTCGTGGTGCTGGCCGACAGCTTCTGCTCCTCGGCAAAGTAGGTGGCCAGCGAGGCATCGCTGCTCTTGGCAATGGCCGTGGTGCGGCGCACGGCGGTGTGGATCAGGCGATACCAGTCGGTGATGAGGCGCTCTTTGGCCAGCGGTTGCTCGATCACCGCCTGGGTGGAGGCGGACGCAGTCTGCAGTTGCCATACCCCGAGCAGCGTGCCCAGCAGCGAGAGGGCCAACAGCAAGCCAAAACCCAGGGACAAGCGTTTTCCAATGGCAATTTGATTCATACAAGCAAGTTGTTTCAACGTGCCGCCAAGGGTATTCAGGCCCTCCGATCTGCCGCTTGAGTTGCGTCAACGGTTGTTACGTTTGTTAACGACCTCGCCCGTGGAGAGCACCTGCATGGCGTGGTGCAAGTCCAGGGCGTTGCCGGCTGCGGCGCCACTGGCGGTGTTGTCAAAGATGCACCACACGTGCCGGGCCTCGGTTGCCGCAGCCTGCAGGCGCGCGGCCAGTGCGCGGATGAGCGTCGCGTCGTAGGCCGAGTAGTAAATGCGCGGGGAACCGTGCAGCCGGCAATAGACCACGCCAGGCCACCCGCCGGGAGCGCGCCCGGGCGGATGCAGCACCGGGTCTGCCAGCACGCGGCCTGCGTGCCAGCGGGCCAGCAGCGCGTCGGCCTCGGGCGTGAACCAGCTGGCATGGCGCGGCTCCACGGCCAGCGGGGTGGTGGGGTGCAAGCGCCGCACATCGTCAAAAAACGCCTCGGCCACCGCCGCGTCAAGGGCCAGGCTGGGCGGCAGCTGCACCAGCAGGCAGCCCAAGCGGTGGCCCAGGCCCTGCACCTGCTCTGCAAAAGCCTGCTGCAGGGCGCGGGTGCCTGTCAGGCGCGCCTCGTGCGTGATGCTGCGGGGCAGCTTGACGCAAAAGCGAAAGGACGGCGGTGTGGCGGCGGCCCAGCGCTCGTAGGTGCTGCGCTGGTGCGGGCGGTAGAACGAAGAGTTGATCTCCGCCGCCGGAAGGTGCCGGGCATAGCGCATGAGGTGTGAATCCGAGGGGCTGGCCGCGCCAAAGCGGTCCTGGCTGGCGCGTGGAAGGCTCCAGCCAGCGGTGCCAATGCACAGCGGGGCGGCGGCTTTTGGCGGAGTCGTCGGTAAGGGGTTTGCATTCATCGGGCACTTTCGGGTGCGATGCCATGCTGGCCCCATCCGCGCGGGCCGCGGGTAGGAAATTACCGCCGCGTGCGCGAGAGATATTGCTTGCGCCAGAACAGCGCCACCAGCCCGAGGGCGATGAGCACCATGGAGCCCATGGCCCACCAGAAGCCGTCGGCCTTGTGGATGAGGGGCAGGAACTCGAAGTTCATGCCGAAGATGCCGGCGATAAGGTTCAGCGGCAAGAAAACGGCCGTGAGTGCCGTGAGCGTGCGCATGATGTCGTTGGTGCGGTTGCTCTGCACGGAAAAGTGCATCTGCACGGCGGTTTCTGTGCTTTGCTCCAGCCGGCGCACGTGGTGCACCACGCGCTCGATGTGTTCGAGCACGTCGCGGCTGCGCACCTTGAGCAGGTCCAGCTCGCGCAGCGCGGCCGCGGTGTCGGGGGTTTCCCAGGTCTCCAGCGCGTCGATCCAGTCCTGGATGGCGCTGCGCTGGTCCTCGCAGGTCTCGTCCAGTGCGTGCAGCGACAGGCGGGCTTCGAGCAGCGAGGTCCAGTTCACGTAGCGGGCGCGGGGCTTGAGCAGCTCGGTCTGCCAATGGTCGAGCTGGCGCGTGAGTTCGCGGCGCAGGTCGAGGTAGCCATCCACCATGAGATTGACCACGCGCAGCATCAGGTCGGCCGGGCTGGTGGGCAGCCGGCTGCCTGCCACGGGGCTTGCCCGGCCCTCGCGCACGTCGCCCTGCGCGGCCGGCAGGGCGGCCAGCAGCCGCGCTGCGTAGGTGTCGCGCACCTGGCAGTCCGTGGGGTGCACGGTGAGCAGCACCCGGTCGAAAACGGCGAAACCCACAGGGCTGGTGTCAATGCGCCGCAGCACGGGCGGGCCGCTGCGCCGCGCGGGCGCGGCATCCGCGGAGGGGGCGGCGTCGGCATGGCTGCCATTGCCAGCATTGCCACCGTTCCCCGCGCCCAGCCGCCGGAACACCAGCAGGTCGTATTGCGAGGTGTAGTCGTAGTGCGAGGGCAACTGCGCATTGAGCAGGTCGGATACGTGCAGATCCACCAGCTGCAGCCCCAGCCACCCCTGCAGGTGCTGCTGGATCTCGGGCAGCCGCAGCTGGAAAGCCGGGCGCGCGCAGGCCACCCACACAAAGCCCTGCGCGGGCAACTGATGGGGCAGGGTGTGGAGTTCCTGGACGCCGCCGCCGTGGATGTGGAAGATGCGCATGGCGCTCGGACTGTGGTTCAAAAATGCCTCTGGCGCTTGATAATCAAGCGCTAAAAGCTATTATTTTTGTAGCAACCGGGCCACGTCGCGCGCAAAGTACGTCAGCACACCGTCGGCGCCCGCGCGCTTGAAGGCCAGCAGGCTTTCCATCATCACCGCATCGTGGTCCAGCCAGCCGTTGGCACTGGCGGCCTTGATCATGGCGTACTCGCCGCTGACCTGGTAGGCGAAGGTTGGCACCTTGAACTCTTCCTTCACGCGCCGCACGATGTCAAGGTACGGCATGCCGGGCTTGACCATCACCATGTCTGCGCCCTCGGCGATGTCGAGGGCCACCTCGCGCAGGGCCTCGTCGCTGTTGCCCGGGTCCATCTGGTAGACGTTCTTGTCCGCCTTGCCCAGGGCGCCGCGCGTGCCCACGGCGTCGCGGAAGGGGCCGTAGAAAGCGCTGGCGTACTTGGCGCTGTACGCCATGATGCGCGTGTGGATGTGGCCCTGCACTTCCAGCGCCTCGCGGATGGCGCCAATGCGCCCGTCCATCATGTCGCTGGGCGCGACGATGTCCACGCCCGCCTCGGCATGGGTGAGCGCCTGCCCGGTGAGGATCTCCACGGTGTCGTCGTTGATGATGTAGCCGGTGTCGTCAAGCACGCCGTCCTGGCCGTGGCTGGTGTAGGGGTCCAGCGCCACGTCGGTCATCACGCCCAGGCCCGGGAATTCCTTCTTGAGCGCCCGCACCACGCGCGGGATCAGGCCGTCGGGGTTCAGGGCTTCCTTGCCATCGGGCGCCTTGAGGGCCGGGTCGATGGCAGGGAACAGTGCCATCACCGGGATGCCCAGCTTCACGCAGTCCTCGGCCACGGGCAGCAGCAGGTCCAGGCTCAGGCGCTCCACGCCGGGCATGGAGGTGACGGCCTCGCTGCGACCCTGGCCCTCGTGCACGAACACGGGATAGATCAGGTCGTCCACGCTCACAGCGTTTTCGCGCACCAGGCGGCGGGTGAAGGCATCGCGGCGCAGGCGGCGCGGGCGGTTCTGGGGGAAGGGGGCAGGGCTTGGGAGATGCATGCTGGAATTATGAAGCCCCCCTGAGCCGCTGCGCGGCTTCCCCCCAAGGGTGCACTGGTCCTGGGAGCTTGCCAGTTTTGGAGGCTGTGCCGGTGGCCCGTGTCGTATAGGTGCAGGCCATAGGCCGGCAGAGGTCGAGGCTGGTGCGTCTTGGCTGCGTTCCTTGGTCGCGTGGTCCCGAAAATGCCGCTTGTAACACCTATCCCCCGGTGCTAAATTGGCGCTGGGCGGCCTGCCGCCCCCCGCTTTCCCTCCCTGAGCGGGGCCCTGGGGTAGCAGCAATGCGAGCCGGGCTTTCCCGGCCCGGCAGTTCTGCCGGGCTTTTTTTTGGCGCCGCCGTGGCGTGGCGTCGCGCAGTGGCGCCTTAAACTGCCTTCCATGCTCTGGGTAAAAGCCTTCCACATTGTGTTTGTCGCCAGCTGGTTTGCTGGACTGTTCTATCTGCCCCGCATCTTCGTCAATCTGGCGATGGTGGCGCCGGGCTCGGCGGCCGAGCGGGATCGCCTGCTGCTGATGGCCCGCAAGCTCCTGCGCTTCACCACGCTGCTGGCCGTGCCCGCGCTCGCGCTGGGGTTGTGGCTGTGGTGGGGCTATGGCATCGGCAGGGGGCCGGGCAACGGCTGGATGCACGCCAAGCTGGCCATGGTGGTGCTGGTCATCGGCTACCACCACGCGTGCGCCGTGCTGCTGCGCAAGCTGGCCGCCGGCAGCAGCCAGCGCTCGCACACCTGGTTCCGCTGGTTCAACGAGGTGCCCGTGGTGCTTTTGTTGATCATCGTGGTGCTGGTGGTGGTCAAGCCGTTCTGACGGGGGCGCAGAGCGCGCATGCACAAGACTTCCGCCTGGCCGCTGGCGCTGATCTATTCGGCGCTCATCGTCTTTGCGAGCCTGTTCCCGTTTGACGGCTGGCGTGCACAGGGCATCGACCCGCTGGTGTTCCTGCTGGCGCCCCTGCCGCCGCCATACTGGACGGGCTTTGACATCGCCACCAACGTCGTCGGCTATGCGCCGCTGGGCTTTTTGCTGGTGCTGGCGCTGTTGCGCTCGGGCTGGCCCCGGGGTGCGGTGCTGCTGGCCACGCTGGCGGGCGGGCTGTTGTCGCTGGCGATGGAGTTTCTGCAGATCTACCTGCCGCGGCGCGTGCCGTCCAACCTGGATCTGCTGCTCAACGCGGGCGGTGCGCTGCTGGGGGCGCTGACGGCGGCGCTGCTGGAGCGCCTGGGCGCCATCGATCGCTGGAGCGATTTCAAGGGCCGCTGGTTTGTGCCGGACGCCAGCGGCGCCATCGTGCTGCTGGCGCTGTGGCCGCTGGCGCTGCTGTTTCCGGCGGCGGTGCCCTTCGGCCTGGGGCAGGTGCTGGAGCGGCTGGAAGCCGCACTCACCGACGTGCTGGCCGACACGCCCTTCCTCGAATGGCTACCCGTGCGCGAAACCGCGCTGGATCCGCTGTCGCCCAGCGGCGAGTTGCTCTGCGTGATGCTGGGCCTGCTCGCGCCCTGCCTGCTGGGCTACTGCGTGATCCGCTCGGTAGGGCGCCGGGCCCTGCTGGCCTTCATGGTGGTGGCGGTGGGCACCACGCTCACCGCGCTGTCTTCGGCGTTGAGCTGGGGCCCCGTGCATGCGTGGGAGTGGATGGGCCCGCCCGCGCGCGTGGGCGTGTGGGCGGCGCTGGCCGTGGCCGTGCTGCTGCTGGCCCTGCCGCGCCGCGCCTGCGCGGCCGTGCTCCTGGTGGCGCTGGTCTGGCACCTGGCGCTACTGAACCAGGCGCCCACCAGCGCCTACTTTGCGCAGACGCTGCAGATCTGGGAGCAGGGGCGGTTCATCCGCTTTTACGGACTGGGCCAATGGCTGGGGTGGCTCTGGCCGTATGCCACGCTGCTTTATGTGCTGCTGCGGGTGTCGAGGAAAGAAGGCTCCCCCTGAGTCGCCTTTGGCGCCTTCCCCCTCCTTAGCGCGTTGCGCGGGAGGGGACGCACCCGGTGGCCTGGCAAAGCCAGATCCACGGGTGTACTGGCGTTGTGCGCGCCGGTTTCGACATGCGGTGGTCCGTAAAATGACGAGATGAGCGACAACTCCACCGCACCGGCCGCCGCGCCCGGCTACTACCAGCGCCACATCTTCTTCTGTCTGAACGAGCGCACCAACGGCGAAGACAGCTGCGCCCACCACAACGCCCAAGCGGGTTTCGACCGCTGCAAGGCCCAGGTCAAGGCCGCGGGCCTGGCGGGGCCGGGAAAGGTCCGTGTGAACAAGGCGGGCTGCCTGGACCGCTGCGCGGGCGGCCCCGTGGCCGTGGTCTACCCCGAGGGCACCTGGTACACGTATGTGGACGCTTCCGACATCGACGAAATCGTCGAGTCGCACCTCAAGAATGGGCAGGTGGTGGAGCGCCTTCTCACGCCTGCGGAACTTGGCCGCTGAATGCGCGTCCATCCACTGCGCTGAGAGTTTTGAATGATTTTGGCCGCTGGCGCTTGCCCATAAAGCGCGGCGAGCTATTAATTTAGTAGTAAATACGTGAATGCCCAAACCGAACGCCTGACCTTGTCCGGCCCTGCCGGCGCCATTGAGGCCGTGCGCGACGCGGCCGCGCTGGCCGATGGTGCTCTAGCACCCCGTGGCGTGGCCATCATTGCCCATCCCCACCCGCTCTTTGGCGGCACCATGGACAACAAGGTCGTGCAGACGCTGGCGCGCGCGTTCGTTCAGTGTGGCTGGACGGCGGTGCGTTTCAACTTTCGCGGCGTGGGCGGAACGCAGGGCGTGCACGACGAAGGCCGTGGCGAACTGCAGGACCTGCTGGCCGTGGTGGAACAGGCGGCACCCGCCGCCGAAGGCCAGCGCATTGCCCTGGCGGGCTTTTCGTTCGGCGCCTTCGTCACCAGCCATGCGCTGGCAGCACTCTGGCCCACGGGCCGCGTCGAAAAGGCGGTGCTGGTGGGCACGGCCGCCAGCCGGTTCACCGTCGCCCCCGTGCCGGCGGACGCCCATTTGCGCACCCTGATCGTGCACGGCGAGCAGGACGACACCGTGCCGCTGGCCGCCGTGATGGACTGGGCCCGGCCCCAGATACTGCCTGTCACAGTCATCCCGGCGGGCGGTCATTTCTTTCACGGACAATTGCCGCTGTTGAAGAGCCTGGTGGTGCGCCACCTGCAGTCGGGCGGTTGACGGGGCCTGTCAGGCCCTCCCGCCATGCTTCTTGCGCCTCGCGCTCCTGCCTTTTTCTTTCCTTCATTCTCTTTCTCTTTCGAGTCTCCTGCCCTTTATTGCCCCATGAAACGAATCCTGTCCGCGTTGCGATCCCTGGCCGTCTTTGCTGCGGTGGCCCCCGCCGCCCTCGGCGCCCTGGCCCAGGCACCCCAGCCCCCCGAAATCGCCGCGCGCACCTACCTGCTGGTGGATGTCACCGCCAACCAGGTGCTGGCCGCCAAGGACATCGATGCGCCGGTCGAGCAAGCCTCGCTCACCAAGCTCATGACGGGCTACCTGGTGTTTGATGCCCTGCGCGCCAAGAAGATCACGCTGGAGCAAAAGCTGCCCGTGAGCGTGCGCGCCTGGAAGATGCCCGGCTCGCGCATGTTCATCGACCCGAAGATGCAGGTGCCGGTGGAAGACCTCATCAAAGGAATGATCGTGCAGTCCGGCAACGACGCCACCATGGCCCTGGCCGAAGGCGTGGGCGGCACGGCCGAGAACTTCGTCAAGCTCATGAACGATCAGGCCCAGGCGCTGGGCATGAAGGGCACGCACTACAAGAACCCCGAAGGCCTCACCGAGCCCGGCCACACCACCACGGCGCGCGACCTCTCCGTGCTGGCCACGCGCCTGATGAAGGATTTCCCGGAGTACATGCATTACTACGCCACCAAGCAGTACAGCTACCCCGGCACGCCTGCATCCAACGGCAGCAACCGCAATTCGCTGCTGTTCCGCGACCCGACCGTGGACGGTCTCAAGACCGGCCACACCGCCGCCGCCGGCTATTGCCTGGTAGCCACTTCCAAGCGTGAATTTCCCGGCGTGGGCCAGCGCCGCCTGTTGTCCATCGTGCTCGGTGCTGCCAGCGAAAACGCGCGCGCCAACGAAAGCCAGAAGCTGCTGAACTGGGGCTACACCGCGTTCGAAGCGGTCAAGCTGTTCGAGGCCGGCAAGCCCGTGGCCACGCCCGCTGTCTGGAAAGGCACGGAAAGCACTCTCAAGATCGGGCGCGACGAGGCCATCGTTGTCGCCGTACCTTCCGGCAGCGCGGGCAAGATCACCACCCAGATCAACCGTCCCGACCCGCTGGTAGCCCCATTCACCAAGGGTCAATCGGTTGGCAGCCTCAAGGTGGTGCTGGGCGAACAGACGCTGGCGGACGTGCCCCTGGTTGCGCTGGAAGGCGTGGAGCAGGCGGGCATCCTGGGTCGTGCCTGGGATGCGATCCGGCTGTGGATAAAGTAGCAAGACCATCCCCCTGAGGCGTTTCGCGCCTCCCCCCCTTTTTTTCTCAAATGCTGCGCAATTTGGGAAGGGGGGCGGGACACCGCCAATGCGAGGGGCCTGCGCGTCGGCTCTGAGGCTGCCCGTGCGTTTCTCACGGTTGCCGGCCATGGCGGTTCCAAGTCATTCGCGCGGCCGGATTTTCTGGGGACGCCGCGTATAGCTTGCCTGTTCTGCGCCTTGCTGCTACATTAGAAGGCTTTTCGGAATTTCCGAAGGGTTTCACGTTTTCGTTTTTTACGTTTAGGGACGTATTCATGCCAACCATCAATCAACTGGTCCGTCAGGGGCGCGAGGTCGAAAAGATCAAGTCCAAGAGCCCTGCGATGGAAAACTCTCCCCAGCGCCGCGGCGTGTGCACCCGTGTGTACACCACGACGCCCAAGAAGCCTAACTCCGCTCTGCGTAAGGTTGCCAAGGTGCGCCTGACCAACGGTTTCGAGGTGATTTCCTACATCGGCGGTGAAGGCCACAACCTGCAGGAACACAGCGTGGTGCTGGTTCGCGGCGGTCGTGTGAAGGACTTGCCCGGTGTGCGTTACCACATCGTGCGCGGCTCCCTCGACCTGCAAGGCGTCAAGGACCGCAAGCAAGCTCGCTCCAAGTACGGCGCGAAGAAGCCCAAGGCCAAGTAAGCCCTGCGCATTTGCGCAAAAGAATTTTTCGGTGCTGTTCCCGCGTGGCGCGGTGATGCAGCGTAGTGACCCCAAACGCAGGTGTTCTGCGCGGGTCGAGTAAGTGGGAGTCTTGAGATTGGCTCTCGCGGTGCCGGAAACGGTGCCAACTGAAGCAAAGATAGAGGTAAAAAATGCCACGTCGTCGCGAAGTCCCCAAACGTGAAATCCTGCCGGATCCCAAGTTCGGCAATGTAGAGCTGTCCAAATTCATGAACGTGATCATGGAAGGCGGCAAGAAAGCAGTTGCAGAGCGCATCATTTACGGTGCCCTGGAACTGATCGAGAAGAAGCACCCTGACAAGGACCCGCTGGAAGCCTTCACTGTGGCCATCAACAACGTGAAGCCGATGGTTGAAGTGAAGTCTCGCCGCGTCGGTGGTGCCAACTATCAGGTGCCCGTGGAAGTGCGTCCCGTGCGCCGTCTGGCCCTGTCGATGCGCTGGATCAAGGAAGCCGCCCGCAAGCGTGGCGAAAAGTCGATGGCCCAACGCTTGGCCAACGAACTGCTGGAAGCCACCGAAGGCCGTGGCGGCGCCATGAAGAAGCGTGACGAAGTGCACCGCATGGCCGAAGCCAACAAGGCATTCAGCCACTTCCGCTTCTAAGCGAATCGACGACCGTTCTCGTCGCCAAGCGCAAGGCTGCCGGCATTTCTGCCTGCAGCCTTGTGGCGATTTCAGACGGTCACAAAATTGACGGGTTGCAGCGCCAAGATGCTGGGCCCGCCCCCTGAACAACACGACCCATCCAAGGATCTACCATGGCTCGCAAGACCCCCCTCGAGCGTTACCGCAACATCGGTATCTCGGCCCACATTGACGCTGGCAAGACCACGACGACCGAGCGTATTCTTTTCTACACCGGCGTGAACCACAAGAT
>Ga0307408_100000297_pt1 | contig 48379 bp, 31 predicted proteins | sample 322Cmetagenome_FD_202116 | JGI IMG/M metagenome (GOLD analysis project Ga0307408, IMG submission 202116) | Maize rhizosphere microbial communities from greenhouse at UC Davis, California, United States - 322HYB-C-3 | ecosystem: Host-associated > Plants > Roots > Rhizosphere > Soil | place... | reverse complement strand
CTGGCTTTCCGTTGTTAAGCGGGGTGCAAAGGTAATCATCTTTTTTATTCTGGCAAGCTTTTTAAAAACTTTTTTTGATTCCTTATTTCTCCCTTCTTTCAATCCCTCCGTTTCCGTAGCGCTTATCGTTCAAAGCGGTGGCAAAGGTACTCACTTATTCTACTTTCGCAAGCCTTTTTTAAATCTTTTTTTTGAAGTTTTTGAAAGATCATCTTGATTCATCACGATTACAGATAGTTAGGCCGTGAACTTTTTCTGAAGATTTACTAAACTATTACTAAATCGTTGAAGCTATTCAATGTTCTTTTGAGGTTTTCCGGTAGATAAGAGATGTCTTCATACTCATTGATTTTTTCCAATTCCTTTTCAATTGTATGAAACTCGACCATTAATACTGGTACATTCCCCTGCATAAACATCCTTAATTCCTGAGATTTTGTAAAAACCACAATCTTTCTTTTTTGAGATTGTACTTTACCCTTATATATAAGGAGTGTAAAAAGTGCGGTAAAAGCGACTCCTTCATCACGAGAAACCAGTCCTTCTCTTTCGCAATCAAAATCCAATTCACCCAAAATACGTGTTAGCACCTGGACAAACTCTTTCTTCTCCTTCTTATCAAATTTTCGATACAAAGGCAAATGTGCATCCAGATAGAATGCATCGTTCGTGTTCAATTTTACTTTTGGTTGAGCTACACCCAATTTATTTGCTCTCATCAGCCAATAACGAATAGCAAAGGAAGTCAATAACACAACTGCAACGCCAATCACTTTAGCAAACTGGGACAATTCAACAAACAACATTATTGGTACCAGGACCAATAAAACGAAGATCGGAACTAAAAAAGGGATAAATCGTCTCATATTTCCGGGTCAATCAATTTATCGTTACCACTTTCAATAACCGGAGCGACTTCGGATTCTTTGTTTTTTCCATCATACTCCCTGAACACTTTTATCAACCATGGTAAAAGCAACACCAACAAAAGTGTGGCTCCCATCATTAGGTAAAAGTTCAGCATAAAGAACGATGCCTTATTATCATATCCGTCCCATAAGGATGCAATTACTCCACTCAATTTGTTTCCGATAGATGTTGAAATGAACCACGCCCCCATCAACAAAGCTGTCAGACGGGCTGGCGCCAATTTCGAAACCATGGATAAACCAATCGGCGACAAACACAATTCGCCAACGGTAACTACGCCATATGCTGCGAAGAACCACCAGTAACTTGTTTTAATTGCTCCATTTCCGGAAGCATTCGCTGCAGCAACCATCACCAAACATGAAAGTCCCGTGATAAACAATCCGATCACAAACTTAATCGGAATTGACGGTTCTCTTTTTTTCGATCGCATGAATCTGAAGATTCCTACCACCAAAGGAGTAAGAACTATTACCCAAAACGGATTTACAGATTGAAAGATATTGGTGTTGAACAAATGCAATTGATCACCTTCTGTCCTTTCTTTCGGATCGTTCTTAAAATATTGAGGATACTGAACCGCAGTTTGCCCTTCTACTTTTCTAAATTGCTTATCCGTAACCTGCTCCGGCTCTTCTGATTTCTTATAGTTCATCGTATCCGTTAAACACATTGAACTCAATCCATGCTGAACAGCTGCCGGAACTTCTCTATCCGTATAATTCTTCGCCCAGGTATTCAACACCGTTCCGTTCTGTTTGAAGATCGCCCAAAAAGGAGTAACCGCTAAACAAACCACCAAAATGGCACTCACTACTCTTCTTTCAGATTTCGGTGAAGAAAACAAAACATACCCGAAAAAGAAAATCACCGGGATACATGCAAACAGGAACGCATCCGTTACATCATCCTTAACCAAAAACGAATGTTCATTTGTTTCAGACGGAACACCATTAAGGAAATACCCGAGTGCGGCAAATATGATCGCCGGAATAACAACTATCGCCAAATCGATCCACCACGGCTTTTCTCCCGGAATAGCAACCTTCTTCACATCACCACCTTCATAGTGCTTGCTTCCCATAAGGAAAACAACGATACCAATAAACATTCCGATTCCTGCACCAACGAAAGCCATAGAATAACCATAACTATTAATTAAAATAGCTGATACAATATTGCAGACAAACGCACCAATGTTGATTCCCATGTAGAAAATATTGTATCCCTCGTCTTTCTGTGCTTTGAATTCCTCCTTATTATAAAGGTTACCAAGCATGGTAGAAATATTCGGTTTGAACAATCCGTTACCACAGATCACCAATACCATTCCTGTATACAACATAGAATAGGAATGAATTCCCATTAAACAATAACCTATCCCCATGAGGATTCCTCCAAGCACAATAGGAAATTTATATCCCAAAACACGATCGGCTAGCAATCCTCCTATGAAGGGCGTGAAAAACACCAAAGCAATAAAGGTTCCGTACAATCCAGCCGATTCAGTGGTTGTCATTTCGAATCCACCTTTTTTGGAAACATCTTCCAAATACAGGGTAAAGATCCCGATCATCAAATAATAACCGAATCGTTCCCACATTTCTGAGAGAAAGAGATAAGGTAATGCCTTTGGATGCTTGCGTGTTTTTTCTGCTGCCATATTTTGATGTAATTCTGTGTAGTATTATTTGACTTCTCTCATAAGTTTTCTTACCAAAGGTGAAATTGCCAATAAAGCAACTCCTGAGATTAAAGCATAAATCGCCAATTGGTAATAACCATCAGTATATGACTGCATTTTTACTGCCGCGCTTGCTTTTTCATCAGCACTAGCCATACCCGCCCCTAAAATTCCGGCTACGTATTGGCCATAAGCACTCGCCAAAAACCATAATCCCATCATTGCTCCGTGAAGCCTGTTAGGTGAAAGTTTAGTCATCAGAGATAAACCGATTGGCGACAAGAACAATTCGCCAAACGTTATTATTAGATAAGCCAAAGTGAAAATGGTCAATGAGGACTTATCACCTGAAATGTAAAACCGAAGAGAGTAAAACACATAAAAGGCCAATGCCAGGAACAAAAAAGCAACACCGAATTTCACTACTGAATTTGGTTCAATCCTCTTCCTGGCCATCCAAAGAAAGAGCAATCCGATTACCGGACTGAATAAAATAATGAAAAGAGAGTTTGATGAGTTATTTACGACATTCGGATCAATTTTCAATCCTAGAAGATCATTATTTAAATTATCCTTTGCAAATAAGGAAAGTGACCCACCGCTCTGTTCAAAAAATGCCCAAAAGAAAATAGAGAACACAATGAAAACTAATGCCGCCAAAAGTTTGCTCTTTCCAGCGAAATCCAATTTAAAGAGTTCATAGAAAAAATAAATCAATGCCACGGGACCAACAATGTACATAAAAAGATCCGTGTATTCAGGTGTGGAAACCAAAATGAGGATAAGCGGAATAGCCAACAATGAACCAATGTAAACTATATAGCGAATAATTCTTGCCCTATCCTCTGAATATCCTCCAATTTTAGGAGAAACACCAATCGGCCCAAGTGTCTTTTGAGTGAACGAAAAAACTAACAACCCTAAGGTCATGAAGATCCCTGACAAACCAAATGCCAGGTTCCATCCATAGGCTTTAGCAACCCAAATACAAGCTGCGCCACCGAATAGGGCGCCAATATTGATACCTGAGTAAAATAGAGAAAAACCGGCATCTCTCCTGGAATCACCATCCCGATAAAGTTGACCAACCATGGAAGAAATGTTAGGTTTAAAGAAACCAGTACCGATAATCGTAAAACTAATCCCGATATAGAAGAGTTCCTTTGGTGCAGCCGCTAAAATTGCACTTCCAACAATCATTAAAAGACCTCCCCAAAATATAGACTTTCTAAAACCTAAAATTTTATCTGCAAACATCCCTCCCACAAATGCAAAAGTGTACACGAATGCCTGAATCGCACCGTATTGCAGATTTGCTGTTTTCTCCGAAATCCTTAATCCCAGAGACATGTCGACCATAAACAAGGTAAGCATACCTCGCATTCCGTAGAAAGAAAAGCGCTCCCACATTTCCGCGAGAAACAAATACCACAATTGTTTGGGGTACTTTCCTTTGAAGTTTTGTATTGCCGCTAATTCGGGAGATACATTTTGATCTGAAGGAACGACTTCGAAATGGTCTATTGGTTCTTGACTCATAGTTTTTGGAATAAAAAAACCTACACAAGAATGTAGGTTTTAACTGTTTAAAGATATTGAAATATTATTCTTGCGGCTTCGCTGCCATCATTTTTTCCAGCCAACGGCTGATTCCAAAAAGGATCAACGCTGCAACAGCAGTCATAATAATGAACACCATAAAGAATTCGTACAGGTTTGTAATCTGGAACCCAAGAATAGAAGGATAAACCGTATTCGGTTTTACCGCATCTCCACTTGGTGGAATCAATGCACTCAATGTACCGGCAAACTTGTTCGCCGCAGCATTTGCCAAAAACCATGTTCCCATTAGCAAAGATGATAATCTTAAAGGAGCCAGTTTAGAAACCATTGATAATCCAATTGGTGATAAACACAACTCTCCCATTGAGTGAATAATGTATAGTACAAACAACCACCACATTGACACTTTATCGTCAGCTCCAAGTCCTTTTACAACCAATGCAATTATCAAATATCCAATTGCTACTAATGATAAACCTATGGCCATTTTCTTTGGCGAAGATGGTTCCATTCTTCTCTTGTAAAGGAAGCCCCAAAGAATGCTGAATACCGGAGCCAAACAAATTACTGCAAGCGGATTCACTGACTGGAAGTAAGATGCCGGCATTTCACCACCGAAAATGTGACGTTCTGTTTGTCTTTCTGCAAAAAGCGTAAGTGATGCTCCTGCTTGTTCGAATGCTCCCCAGAAGAAGATTACGAAAAAGGCCAAAATGAAGATCACGATAATGCGTTTGCGCTCAACAGATGTGAGACTCTTATCCATCAGAATAACTAACGGCATTAAGGCCATCGCACCATAAATAAAGTAGGAGATAATATCTACGTCAGATTTGAACCATGTTTTAAAGTTCAACATAAAGAAAACGATTCCTATCGAACCAACAATCGAAGCAATTGCCGTTATATCCAGTCGTTTAACCGGTAAACCGATTTCCTTACCTTCTTCCGAAATCAGGCTTCTTTTTTGGAACATCACAAACGACAATAACCCGATCAACATTCCGATACAAGCCGCTAAGAATCCCCATTTATAATCACCTAGTGAACCACAAACCAACGGAGAAAAGAATGCTCCAAGGTTAATTCCCATGTAGAAAATAGTAAATGCAGAGTCAATTCTTCTATCGTTCGCCGGGTACAATTGCCCAACCATTGTTGAAATATTCGGCTTGAAGAATCCGTTACCAATGATCAAAGCAGTAAGTCCCATCCACATGAATGAAACACCGCTTGCACCGTGACCGGCAGAAGCACTGAGGAACATCATGAACTGACCGATAGCCATCAGGAATCCTCCAATTACAATACTTCTTCTGTTTCCTAAATATCTGTCACATAAGTACCCCCCCAATAGCGGAGTCAGGTAAACCAATCCTGTGTAACTTCCATAAATTTCAGACGCATCTTTATCGTTCATCAACAAAACTTCCGTCATGAACAAGATGAAAATAGCGCGCATACCGTAGTATGAGAATCTTTCCCACATTTCTGTGAAGAACAGGAAATAAAGTCCTTTTGGATGACCAGTTCTTGGCTGGTTCTGCTCAGGGGCGTCTATAATGTTTTCCATTCAATTTTACAGTTTTCAAGTTGGTGAAAATAGACAAAAAACTGTTGATTCGTTCAGATTGTTTTAATTTTAACGTAACAACAAATCCGTAATGCCCGGTTTCGAATATTTTTTCAATTCTCATTCACATCAATCGCGTCCTGGTGAAACCACTGTTGTTCAGTTAAATCCGTTTCAAAACGAAAACCTGCCTTCTTTTTTTTCAGTTGGAATTCATCCGGAACAAGCAACCGATAATGAACAAGAAATTCAAGCGTGGCTAACAACAATTGGACCGAAAAAGAACTGCCTTGCAATAGGAGAAATTGGTTTGGATAACCGCTTTGAAAATTCCAACGAACAAGAGAAAATCTTCGTTCAACAGTTGAAATTTGCTGAAGAATTGAAAAAGCCAGTAATCCTTCATTGTGTCAATTCATGGGACAGATGCAAATTCCTGCATTCAAAACACGCTCCAAACACACTCTTGATATACCATGGATTTAACAAGGCCGGAATTCTTGAACACGTCCTTGATTATCCAAATGCCATTATTTCCATAGGTGCATCTATTCTGTCAAATAAGGCATTGATTGATGGATTACATCAAATTCCGGAAGAACGACTTTTGGTAGAAACGGATGATCGCAACGTGTCCATCGTTGAAATTTATCAAAAACTAGCTGACTTAAAATCACTAACTTTGCGCGATTTTAAAGATCAGATCGATATAAACGCAAAACGAATTTTCAGTTATGAGCAACTGGCTTGAGCGCACAGAATTAATTTTAGGAAAGGAACAAATCAACAGACTTAAAAATGCACATGTTCTCATCGTAGGACTTGGCGGAATCGGGTCTTTCGCAGGTGAATTTATTGCACGTGCGGGAGTTGGAACGATGACAATTATCGACGGGGATGTTTTCGATATTTCGAACAAAAACCGTCAGTTGACAGCACTTGATTCTACCATTGGAAGAAACAAAGCAGTTGTTCTTGCAGAACGCATTCGTGAAATCAATCCTGAAATCAAGTTGAATATTGTTGAAGAATTCGTTCTTCCTGAGCGCGTTTGGGAAATCCTGGATGAATACAAGCCTGACTATGTGATGGACTGTATCGATAGCCTTACCCCGAAAATTGAATGGATCGCTGCTTGCAAAAAACGAAACGTGAAATGTATCTCGCATCTTGGAGCAGGTGGAAAAACAGATCCAAGCCGTGTGAAAGTTGCCGAATTATCGAATAGCTTCAACTGTCAGCTCGGACATCATGTCAAAAAACGTTTAAAAAAACGCGGAGTTGGTATCAAAGGCGTACGCTGTGTTTTCTCTGAAGAAGTGCAACAAAGACAATCGCTGAAAATGACAGACGGTTCCAACTTTAAAGCCTCTTTTTACGGAACTGTAAGCTACATGCCGGCGCTCTTCGGATTGTTCGGTGCTTCAGAAGTAATTGATTATATATCGAATAACAGAAGCGGAAAATTCAATTAGAATGTTTCCGACAATGACATTAAACTTTAGAAATTGTATATTCGTGACCCCAAAACCCATTGGATGAAATTTACCTTAATACTCTTCGGACTTATTTCCACAAGTCTCCTGATATCATCTTGCGGCGACCAAACGGCAGTGACTACAAAGGACCAGCCAACTGTTTCGGGCGTTGTTAACGTTGATGATGAACACACTTACTCCAATATTGACGAGATTCGTACAACACACATCGACCTTGAACTGGATGTGAATTTTGAAAACAAACGTATTTACGGTGTTGCGCGTCACGAGATGCAACGCTTGAAAGATACTGATACGGCAATATTCGATATTAACGGACCGAAAATTCAAAAGATTACGATCGGAAGCAAGAAAGGTGAAGAGATCGAAACTGATTTCATTACCGGAAAAATGAAGGAATACATCGGTCAGCCTTTGAGTGTGAAAATTGAGAAAGACACACGTTTCATCAATATTTATTACGAAACAACTGATAGTGCCGCGGCATTGGATTGGTTGGAACCTAGTTTGACCGCAGGAAAAGAACATCCTTATTTGTACACTCAAGGACAAGCCATTCTAACGAGAACCTGGATCCCGGTTCAGGGAACTCCGGCAAACAGAATTACCTATTCTGCTGACGTAACTGTTCCAAAAGAATTAATGGCGCTAATGAGCGCTGATAATCCAACAAAAAAATCAGCGAACGGAAAGTACCACTTCGAAATGAAGCAGCCAATTCCTGTTTACCTTATTGCTTTGGCAGTTGGAAACCTGGAATACCGCTCTCTTGGTAAGAATTGTGGTGTTTATACCGAACCTGAGATGTTGAACGATGTTGCATGGGAATTTACCGATCTTCCGAAAATGATCACGGCAGCTGAAAGTCTTTACGGGCCTTACAAATGGGGACAATACGATGTAATTGTTCTTCCTTATTCTTTCCCTTTCGGGGGAATGGAAAACCCGAAATTGACTTTTGCCAATCCAACTTTGATTGCGGGCGACAGAAGTGCTGTTTCAGTTATTGCTCATGAATTGGCACACTCGTGGTCGGGTAACCTGGTTACGAATGCAACATGGAACGACTTCTGGCTGAACGAAGGGTTTACGGTTTATTTCGAGAACAGAATCATGGAGAAATTGTATGGCAAGGAAACTGCCGACATGCTTTCCATTATTGAGTTCCAGGAACTGGAAAACGAGATCAAAGAGTTTACGGAAGCCGGCTTGGAAGAAGATACACATTTGAAACTGGACCTGAAAGGACGAAATCCGGATGACGGTTTGACACAGATTGCTTACGTAAAAGGTGCATTTTTCCTGAAAACATTGGAAAAAACTGTTGGACGAGAACGTTTTGATGAATTCCTGAAAGGGTATTTCAATGATCACCAGTTCCAGACACAAACAACGGAACAATTCAAAGCTTACCTGGAGAAGAAATTATTGAAACCTAACAATATTGAGTTCAATACGGATGAATGGTTCTACAAAGGAGGTTTGCCTAAAAACTGTGTTCGTTTGACTTCACCGCGTTTTGAGAAAGTTCAGAAATATGCAGATGAATTTGTTTCAGGTAAAGACATTTTCAAGAAACCGAGAAAGAAAAAAGGTAAAAAACAAGAACCGGCACTTTCACGTGATCAATACACTCCGCAGGAATGGCAAGCATTTATTCGTCAGTTACCGGATGAAATGAAACCTGAACAAATGAAGAAACTGGATGCAAAACTGGACTTCAAAAATTGGGGTAACGCTGAAGTAGCTTGTGAATGGTTTGTTTTGGGGATCAACTCCAATTACGAGGACATCAAACCGCAATTAAAAGCCTTCCTTTTAAAAACAGGTAGACGTAAATTCCTTGTACCGATCTACGAAGCGCTTAAAGCAAACAAAGAATGGCAAACCTGGGGTAAACAGGTTTACAAAGAATCACGAAACAATTATCACCCGGTTTCAGTTCAAACTTTAGATAAGATCTTTCCTGTTAAATAGGAATACAAAATAGAAAGGGAGCTCAATTGAGTTCCCTTTTTTATTTCGGTATTAATTCTCTAATTCGGGAGCGAAGATGTTCATGAAATGTGGATCTGCTTTAAAAACGAAGCCTTGACCATCTCACAAATTTCATATCTTTTGCATGTTGTCGACACCGTTTCGGATTAATACTTCCAATAAGCAAAACGGAACTTACCGTGTGTTGCAAATTGCAGCAATATTTGATTTGCATCTATCGTTCGCCAAAGAACGGGTGTAGCCGCAACCTCAAAGACAGTATTGTCAAATAACATGTTTCGCTGGTAGGTATTATCGGTTAAATGGTACCTGAGTTCAACCACTCCTAATGGCGGTTTAATTATCCTATTACGCTTTAGTTTCGGGCTTTCGGCCAGATATTCACCGGCAGAATTATACAAATCTATATAATCATTGAAATAAATAATCACTTCATTATCGTTGGGACGACGGACACAAGCCCTTACATTTTTTCCTTCCTCGAACTCTGAAACTGTACTCTTGGGAATCACTTTGCAATATAGGATAGAGTCCTTATAAACTTTTTCGATCAAAAGGTCTGTTGACAAATAAGATCTAACATCATGATGCACCATAGTTGCAATGCGTTCCCAAACATAAACAGTAGAATCTCCATGAGCAGAAATATCCAGGAGCTTCATATCGTTACATACGTATTTTTTGCTTTGAGCGGGGTACTCATGCCTGTTTGAAAATCGCAGGTCCAATCCCGATAACTCTATAGATTCCAGTCTCGGCAACAATTTAACCACAGTTTCTGAAGAAACCGTATCCGTAACAAAAAATGAGAACAAACCGTTAAAGTGGTCATTCTCTATACAATAAACCCCTGTTCCGGAAACCGAATTATCACTAACAACGCACTCCACATGAGTGAGATACTCTTCATTTGGAGGCACAAGCGTGATGATGCGCGGTGATTTAGAATGCGGGGTAGAAACATGAAGGCGTACAGCTTCCATTCGTCTGTTACTTTTGCGCTCATTAATCAGTTTTTCAAAGAACACATATTCGGAAACAAGAACTTTCCCGTTATTCATCAGCCAAACATCTTCGAAACTGACATCAGGAGCAAGTTTCATTCCCTGTATCTCATTTTCGTAAATAGATTTATGACCGGCAACGGAAAATCCGGCGTAATAAAAGGATTCTTTATTTAAAACTTCATCGGCGAAAGTGCAATAGATGAGATACGTCGATTTATCCGGGGAAATCAAAACATTCCCGTTCTCCCAGTTTTTATTTGAAAAACGTGGAATAGAAATAATAAATTTCGGATCGTTAACAGCAAAACAAAGAGAATCATATTGTTGAAGATAATAATCGAACGTTTCAGTATTCGTAACACAAAAGAAACCCGAAAGAGTATCATTCAAAACTTCAAATGATTTGTAGGAAATGTCTTTCCCATTATACTGATCTGGCAGCCTTTGCGTCCCGGTAAATGTTGTTTCGGAGTAACTTCTCAGCGCCTGATATGTTCTGATTCCCTGAAATTCTGTGGTAATAAGAACAAAGCTATTCGTATCAATAACCACAACATTGTTCACACTTCCTCTCGTTTTTTCCACCTGGCTTATTTGTAACTCCTGGGAGAAAGTGCAAAGTGAGTACAACAAGGATAAACTGAACACAAAACCGTACCTTAATATCATCATTGGATTGGGTAATGAAGATCAATATTACGGGAAAATTCCGATTTTCGTTTTCGATCGAAATACAAGAAATCTTAAAAATCTACCGTTCAATCTACAAATGCTACACTTTACATTTTAGTCACTTTTTTATTACAACTTTCGTATTTGTGGCGCGTTATTGGGGAAAGAACTGATACAAACTTTCAATAAAACGGATCATGAACAGTATAAACGAGCACACAATAAATAACTATCGAAGAATCGAAGCTATTTGCTTACAAAATCATGATGTTTGGGCAAATGTCCCGGAATTTAGAGGTGCATTTTCCAGGTTCTCATTAAAAGTTGCGCAACTTGACCTGATCGCCCACAACGATAATGCGCTAACGCATTTTTTAAATCATCCTCGACATAGTTTAGAGAAACTATTGAGGGACATAGAACAAATTCTGCTGCTGAGTTTTGACCGTTATTTCGATTACCTGAGAAAACGTAATCAGCAGTTCTACAACTCGTATTCATCCGTCCGTTCTGCGGACTAACTTTCCATAATAGTAGTAGTAATAGTTAGGTTTAACGCCCCCATCTCTCATCTGAGAGCCGGGGGCGTTTTTAGTTTGATCAATTTTTAAAATTTCAGCACACCAAAACTTTCAGTATTCTTTTTTACAAAATGTAAATAGACTTCTCGCGTTTCATAGTCCACACGAAATGATTCGGGAATACAATGGATGTTATCTTCCTGAGTATCTCCATTAATGACAACCCGGTTTCTTTTGATTTCCCCGGTTTCCAAATCCACAACAGCTCTTGCAACAGCATTTTCTCCGGCTCCAACAACCACCGAACCCTCAACTTTCTTATAGTTATTGCTGTTATCGTAATTTCTATATTGGTCATTAAAGAAGAAGACCAACTCCGTATCCGTATGATACCAGGAAACACCTCCAAGAGCTTTTCCCTCTGTATATTCAGGGAGAGTCTTGTTGGCTTTCGAAGCCCAGGAAACCTCTCCGTTCTTATCAATCTTGTAAACAATGATATCGGAAAAAGTGTGGGTCTGAGAATCTAAAGACATAATTGACTTTCGCTGCTCAAACACAAAACACATATCTCCGGCAGTGGTCCGGAATACTCCAATTGATTCATACCACTGTCCAAAACTTCTGTTTTGATCCGTCTGATGCATATTCATACCCAACCAGTGCTCCTCCAATGCACCAGGTTGTAAATCAAAATATTTTTGGTACAGAACATCTTTTTTATCAAAATTCAATTGCATATAGAAAAGTCCGGCTTGCTCCTTAACGCTATAAATACCTGAGCAAACTATTTCATCTTTCAGGTCAGCATTCAATTCCATAGCAACAATCATTTTATCAGTGATCTGAGAACTACTTGTATTCAAGTTCAGTCTGATGTTCTCAGTAGAAGTATATTTAGTGACGACTGTTTCTTTTAAGGAGTTCCGGTACACCACTTTTCCGCTAACCGAAATATCGTAAACGCTCACTCCCTGATAGTATTCGCCTTTATTGGACAAATTTCGGGAGATCACTGTAAACTCACGACTGATATAGGGAGTAGGATTCACAGATTTGGACAACATCTTCAAATTTTTGTCGTAAACCTGAACCCCTACTACTGCATTTTCGGAATTTGGATCAACTCCGATATACTCTACGGCAACAAACTCACCATTTTTAGATTGAACGATATTAAAGGTATTTACTCCGGATGCATCAAACTCCCCTTCGTATTCGACAACCGACATTTCACTATCCGTCGGTACATGAGAGTCATTGTATGTTCGAACAAACAACTTACGATTTTTATCTTTGGCAACGCACAGGAACATGGTGAGTTTGCCGTTTAGAACAAGTGTTCGAATAATTGTTGCGTTCTGCTTCCCGATTTTTTGCTCACAAGATACTTTGGCATCCTGCACTAAGTTGGTATAGTGAAAAACATCTATTCCGCCATACATTGTTCGGGCAAAACTATAGGAACTTGTTTGATTAACATGATACATTTCCGGAAAACCTTTAGATCCGGTTTTTGTAAAAGGTGCGGTTTTGACATCCTGGGCGTTGGCTATACCAACAGTTATTAATCCAAGGCCAAAAATTAGTTTAGATAGTAAATTCACGCTAATGCTTTTTGAATAGGATTAGTACTGCAACAAACCAAACTTCTCTTTCTTTCTTGTTTGGAAATACATCAAAAGCGTGTGATTTACTTCGTCATTCGCGAATAGTTTTGGAATACAGTAAGCATCGGTTTCCGCACGAGAGGTGAAACGTTCTCTGGACAATTCTCCGGTTTCAAGATTAATGGTAGCTTTTGCAACACAATTTTTACTTTTTGAAGCGCGTGAACTGTTAATCTTTTCCGTATCCTCAACTATATAAGTTCCGGATTCATCGTAATTATCCATGTTATCATTGAAATATACAACGTAGTCCTCACCCGTCGTATAACCACCAATTCCAAGAATATAGCCTCCATCATTTGAAGACACCTGGTATTTTCGGATTCGCTGCACCCAATCGAAGGCATTGTCCGCTCCAACTTTGAAAACAATCACGTCATTATAATGATATGTATATGTGGTTCTTGTGTTTCCTTTTGAATCGGTATATGTGTGAACGGTCACATAATATTGTTCCATGGATACAAATACACTTCCATCCTCCAAACACTTCAATTCGCGTACATAATAATTATAAAACTCAGGAGCGCCTTTTCCTTTGTCTTCTTTCTTTTTTGCTTTTTGTTTTTGCCTGTCGGTCCAGGTTGCAGTAATAAAGTCTTTTTCGAACTTATTGAATACTTCGGAAACCAATTCTTTGGAATCTACATTGATCTTCATACAGAACGCTCCTTCCACTCCTGTTTGAGCTCCAGTTCCGTAAAGTCCTGTAAAAACCAGTAATCCATTCGGGTCTTCAACAAAATTTAATTCAGCCACTCCTTTATCGAAAAGACTTGTTTCCAAATCCATCAGTCCAAGTTGTTCCATATCGTTCCCATCCATTTTGCAAATGATGTAATCAGACATCGCGTTTCCGATCACTTTTCCATTCGATTTCGTAGGGTGAATGCTCAAACCGATATAATACTCACCTGAATTGGAAATATAAGACGTATTGATAGAAGCTTCGGCATTTGTATAAGGCATTTCAAATTCGCCTTCGTCGGTAACATTCAACGATTCATCCAGGATCTTGTATCCAAATGATTCAGTATCTGTTTTTTTTCCTGGGATGCTGTATCGAACACAAACAAACTGCCTGTTTTGCGATTGAAAAACTGAGAAGCTGGAAAAACGTCCACCCTTCTCGTTGGGATATTCTGCCAGGAAAACAGGTGGTTCTATAGCTTTACTTGTTTCATCGTATCGCTGGTAGTATAATTTCTGAATATCATTTTGTTCCTGCGACATAAAAACCACCATATCTTTCTGAACCAAACAAGAACCTTCATATCGTGATTTTTTTCCGTCGACTTTGAATTCAATATTGTCTTCAGAATCCACCATGAAGTCGGAGTAATGCTTTAATCCCAAACTTCTACTTAGCGCTCCGTTGGCTACAACGCTATAGAAATTCTTCCCACCCGTATAGAAAAAACTAGGATAGTATCCCTTTTTCTTCATCAAATCACTCCATTCCACGTTTTGCGAAAAGCCTGTAAATGAACTAAACAAGGTAACGCAAACGATGCAAGACGTCAAAATTCTCTTCATTATTAGTTTAAATAAATTGGTTTTGTATTACATGCTAATGTGTAGAAGAAGGAAAGGTAAACAAGATTCATGAAATTGATCGGATAAACGTGGTTATTACAGACTGTAATTTTAGATTCTCAGGAAGGTTGTGCTTTATTCTGTTATTGATGACATATCGTACTGTATTTCGGTATTGCCGTGCGCTTCTTATTGGATTGCAACCAAATTTCTGTGTCCAAAATGCAGTCGATTTGTCCTTCAGGAGCGTACGGTCAAGGGGATTAATCCCCTTGTTGGCGCGATATGCGTTACACGCACGCGCAGTACGCCCCTTTATTCGATGCATTATTTTGGACACTTCGTCAGGCTCGCAAACCAACACCATATGCATGTGGTCTCTACACAGATTGAATGCGGTTATCACCAAACCCAGTTCCTCAACGAGCTCTCCAACTGTCACAGCAATCAGCTCTTCTTCTTCGGCAGTCAATGGAAAAACTACAGGATATGGCCTTATACCAAAGAATCGTCGTTGGCGGACTTTATAGTCAACCATTCGTTGAGAAGTTCTGCTGTCGTGAATAGAGGTTACAATGTGAAAAGCGTTTATGGTCATGGAAGTTCAATTTTGGCTTCCATTCAAATTAGGAAAAAATAGCGTTTCAAAAAAACGAAATGCGTCCACCATGGCGGACGCATTTCCATTACTTACTCTAAAGAAATCAATTCAAACTTGCCAGTTTTTCTTCCAAAACGGCAATTTTCTGCAGAGCATCTGCTTCTTTCCTTCTTTCGTTAGCTAAAACTTGTTCAGGAGCCCCGTTAACGAATTTCTCGTTACCCAATTTCCCCTGAACGCTTTTCAGGAAACCTTTTGTATAGGTTAGCTCTTCTTCCATTTTTGCCTTTTCAGCTGTCAGGTCGATGGCATCACCGAAGGGAACGAAATATTCATTCGCATTTACAAGGAAACCGTTCGAGTTAGCTACTTTGTCATCTACATAATCCAAATGTGAAAGGTTCCCCATTTTAACGATCACAGAATCAAAAGTAGTATCCAGTTCGTTGTTCTTCTTCACAAACAATTCGATTCTTACTTTATTGGCAATATTGTTTTGCTTGCGAATGTTACGAATATTGATGATCACCTCTTCCGCCGCAGTAAATTGCTTCAGGATACTTTCATTGGAAGCTCCAACCGTTGGCCATTTAGCTACAATGATGTCTTCTCCTTCCTTACGCTCGCGAAGCAAATGCCACAATTCTTCGGCAACAAATGGTGTAAACGGTTGCAACAAACACAATAATTTCTCAAAGAAAACGATTGTTTGCTCCAGTGTTGCTGCATCTATCGGTTGCTCATAACCGGGTTTAACCATCTCAAGGTACCAGGAACAGAAATCGTCCCAAACCAATTTGTAAATGGCCATCAACGCTTCGGAAATTTTGAACTTCGCCATCAAATCATTGATGTTAGCCAATTCCTGGTTGAATTTAGAGTCAAACCATTCAATAGCAACACGAGCAGCTTTTGGCTGATCAATTGCCTTCACTTCCCAACCTTTCACTAAACGCGAAGCATTCCAGATCTTATTGGTAAAGTTTCTACCCTGTTCACACTGACTTGAATCGAACGGTAAATCATTTCCTGCGGGAGAAGATAACAACATTCCCAAACGAACACCATCTGCTCCGTACTTCTCGATCAATTCAATCGGATCCGGCGAATTCCCTAAAGATTTCGACATCTTACGGCCCAATTTATCGCGAACGATTCCTGTATAGTAAACATTTCGGAAAGGCAATTCACCCAAATACTCATACCCGGCAATTATCATGCGAGCCACCCAGAAAAACATAATTTCTGGAGCTGTTACAAGGTCATTCGTCGGATAGTAATACTTGATTTCTTTATTTCCGGGATCTGTCAATCCACGGAATACGGAAATCGGCCATAACCATGACGAAAACCACGTATCCAGTACATCTTCGTCTTGTTTTAGGTCAGAAGTACTAATTGTTTTCCCTGCTTTTTCAGAAGCCATTTTAGCTGCTTCTTCAGCTGTTTTTGCAATTACGAAATCATCAGAACCATCACCGTAATACCAAGCCGGGATTTGATGTCCCCACCAAAGCTGACGTGAAATACACCAATCTTTTACGTTTTCCATCCAGTGACGATAAGTATTCTTGAACTTATCAGGATGAAAAGCGATATTTCCGTTCATTACGTTATCCAAAGCAGGTTGCGCCAATTCTTTCATGGCCACGAACCATTGAAGCGATAAACGAGGCTCAATTACAGAATCTGTACGCTCAGAGAATCCTACTTTGTTGATATGGTCTTCAACTTTTACCAGGTATCCTTTATCATCAAGTTCCTTCGCGATTTCCTTACGAACTTCGAAACGGTCTTTTCCATTGTAGTGCAAACCGTTTTCGTTTACAATTCCATTGTCGTGGAAAATATCGATTGTTTCCAAATCGTATTTCTTACCCAATTCGTAGTCATTTACGTCATGCGCAGGTGTCACTTTCAAACATCCTGTTCCGAATTCCATTTCTACGTATTCGTCGGTAATAATCGGAATCGTTCTGTTTGCAACCGGAACGATAGCTTGTTTTCCGTGCAAGTGTTTGTAACGTTCGTCATCCGGATGAATACAAATGGCTGAGTCACCCAAAATTGTCTCCGGACGCGTAGTCGCAATAGTGATCCACTCATCATCTGTTCCGGCGATCTTGTAACGAACGTGGAACAATTTCGAGTTTACTTCTTTGTAAATTACCTCTTCATCAGAAAGTGCAGTTCGTGCTTCCGGATCCCAATTGATCATACGAACACCTCGGTAAATCTTTCCTTTGTTATACAGATCGATAAACACGTCGATTACAGAATCCGAATAATCCGGATCCATAGTAAACGCCGTACGTTCCCAATCACAGGAAGCGCCAAGTTTTTTCAACTGCTGAAGGATAATTCCTCCGTACTGTTCTTTCCATTCGAACGCATGCCCCAAAAATTCCTGGCGCGACAAGTCTGATTTTTTGATTCCTTTCTCGCGCAGTTTCTGAACAACTTTTGCTTCTGTTGCAATAGATGCATGATCAGTTCCCGGAACCCAACATGCATTTTTACCTTCCATACGCGCTTTTCGAACCAACACGTCCTGAATGGTATTATTGAGCATATGCCCCATGTGTAAGACTCCGGTAACGTTTGGCGGAGGGATGACGACTGTAAAAGGCTCACGATCATCTGGTTCTGAATGAAAGTACCCCTTCGCCATCCAATGGCTGTACCAACGCTCTTCTGCTGAGCGTGGATCAAACGTTTTTGGAATTTCCATGTTTATTTAAAATTTAAGTCGCAAAGATAGAGAAAAGACTAGAAATCGAAGATTTCAAATCTTTTCAATTGAAAATTGAAAATGTAAAATTGAGAAGAACAATTCTATCTTGCATTTTCAATTCTCCATTTTCAATTCTTTTAAAAATGCCATGAAATCCTTCCACGAATCTTCGTCCGCTTTCTTGTTATAAGCTATTGGTAAATTGAACTTTTTCCCATTCTCAGTTGCGTCAGGATTAGTAAATGCATGAGTTGCATCTGCGTAAGACTTGAAAGTATAATCTGCGCCAATTGAATCCATCTCTCTTTTGAACCTTGCTACTTCTTCATCAGGAACAAATTGATCTGCAGCACCGTGACAAACAAGTACTTTTGATTTCAATTTACTTTTATCCGCTGGTAAACCGGCTAAACCACCATGAAAACTTACAACTCCTTTAAAATCAATTCCGGATTTAGCAGCATTGAGAACCATGGAACCTCCGAAACAATAGCCAATAGCAACAACCTTATTCAAATCTGCCTGTGGATAGGACTTGATCTTTTCCAAAGCCGCCCAGATGCGTTCATTCGCCATGTCAGGATCAGAATAAAAAGGCATTGCCATAGCACCCGCATCCTTTGGATTGTCAGCTGTTTTCCCTTCGCCGTACATATCTACGGCAAATACAAAGTATCCTAACTTCGACAATTGTTCAGCCCGTTTTTTTGCATAGTCATTTAACCCCCACCATTCATGAACTACAAGAATTACGGGTCTCTTTTTGAAATTGGCATCATAAGAGGCAAAACCTTTCATTTCAACTTCACCCAGACGATAAGAAATCGTTTCCGACCTCATGTCTGCTTTTTGACTCTCTTTGTTTGAAGACGGATTTGAATTCCCGCAGCGAATAAGTGAAAGCACGAAAACCGTGGCTAGTGTAACCGAAATGATTCTTGTTATTTTCATACAAATGATTTTACCTAAAGTTATGGATTTATCCGAAACCAAAACAGATGTCAGACTTTCATCTTTTTGACTAATTTCATCTTACTTTACCAACTGTATGTTAAAACGAATTGTCCTTACCAGTTTCCGATCTATAGGAGTTTTTTTCGAGTGTTTCGTAGCACTGATAATGGTTTATTTCCTTTGTTACTGGACACTTTCAAGAATTCCGGTGAATAGTCAGAGCAAATCCAAAACACCACGAACCACAGTTATTTACCTGACTTCCAATGGAGTTCATACCGATTTTGTTGTACCGATAATTAATGAAAAGAAAAATTGGGGTAAAGAACTCCGGTTGACGGATGAATTCCTGCAAGACACAACAAGAAACTGGATTGCGATTGGCTGGGGAGATAAAAACTTCTTTCTAAAAACCAAAAACTGGAGTGATCTTACAGCAGCAACTGCCCTGAAAGCTACTTTTGGAATGGGAACCGGTGCTGTTCATATTGTCCAGAGAAGTGAACCGAATCCAAAGGAATCAAACACCATAAAATTGGAGATTTCTCAGGACGAATACGCTAAGCTTTGTAAATACATTGAAGGAAATTTTGTTCGAAAAGGGAAAAACCTGAGCCCGATAAAAGAACATCCTTATAGTCAATTCGACTTCTTTTTCGATGCAAATTCCACATACAGTTTGTGGTATACCTGTAATTCATGGACCAACAGCGGACTAAAAGCGAGTAACCAGAAAGCATGTTTGTGGACACCTTTCAAGGATGGGATTTTTGAGAAATACGGAAAGTAGCAATCAACAAAAAAGAGGAACTTTCGCTCCTCCTTTTTTCTATTAATTATTGGAATTATTTCTTCTTACCATTTCCATTTGACTTTCCGTTTCCGGTAGTCTTTGGAGCAGCTTTAACAGGAGTCTTTTTCGCCGGTGCAGCTTTCTTTTTGTTCACTTTGTCCTTGTTCTTTCCGCAAGCGTCTTTCATTGCATGGAATTCCTTAGAACCAGGTTTAATGCCCAACTCTTTAGCCATTGCTCCCCATCCTTTTGTTTTACTTACCTTGTAAACACGGATAACTTCTGTGATAGGCTTCTTAGTAAGCTTTATGATTTCAAAAGAAATCACCACATCACCAGCTGTCATTCCAACAGAAAAAAGAGAATTTACATTTGCTAATGTTGTACCGTAAGTTGTTACAACATTTGCTTTGAAAGTTCCCAAATCTTTGTTGGCTTCAACAGTAATCGTTTTCAGGTTCGCATCTAATGTGGCGTCACCTGACTTGTAGGTTTGTGCTTGAAGAGATAAACTCAACAACAAACCAACCAAACTTAAAATTGCTTTATTCATAGTTTTCATTTTTGTTATTTAAATATACGCTTTTCAATTATTGTTCCACTTTTTCAAGCTCAATTTTTAAGGGTCCTTCCGACAATTTCAGTTTATCCTTATCTAATTGATAGACATACTGAATCTTACGTTCTCCGGATTCGATGACAATGTTCTTCGATTCTTCGTTAATGGAATACTTCCAGTTCTCTACCAGGTCGGCTCCCGAAGTTTTAGTAATAATTGCAACTGTTGAGTCTGATTTGAACTCAAGGAACACATTTAAACGCTGTTCCATTTCGTTCTCCGCATTGTCACGAAATTTCGCAACATCTTTCATATAATCCAGATTTTCTGAAACCAATTTATCAATTATCCTTCTGGCTTCTACCGGATCATTACTCAGAAATGGTTTTCCATTCTTTACGAGTCGTGAATACTTCCATTTTCCAATGATCATTTCCTGGGCAGTAGGTTCACAAGACATGAAACCCAATCCTAGTAATACAAATAATAAAATCCCAATTCTATTCATTAGTTCATTCGTTTTAGTCCAACACGTTTTCTCGGCACATCAATTTCCACTACCTGAACTTCAACATGTTCATGAAGCGAAATAAATTGTGACGGATCTTCTACATATACATCTGCCAATTGCGATTTATGTATCAATCCATTCTCCTTAATGCCAATATTTACAAAAGCACCAAAATTAGTCACATTGGTTACAATTCCGTTCAGCAACATTCCTTCTTTCAAGTCGTCAATTGTACGAATACGGCTGTCAAACTCAAGGACTTTTGCCGTTTTTCGCGGATCCCGGCTTGGCTTCTTTAATTCCTTAATTATATCATTGAAAGTATAATCATCCACATCAGGGAAGTCCGATTTTTGAATTCCTTTTAATACAGCTTCATTTCCTATCAATTCAGCTAACTGAAGATTCAATTTCTTCGCGATCTTTTCTACAAGCTTATAACTTTCAGGGTGAACTGCCGAATTATCCAAAGGATGTTCACCATCGCGAACACGTAAGAATCCGGCCGCCTGCTCATACGCTTTATCGCCCAAACGCTTCACCTTTTTCAGATCAGCGCGTGACTTTATCCCTCCATTCTCGGTCCTGAAAGCAACAATATTCTCTGCCAATCCCGGACCTAAACCTGAAACATAGCTCAGCAAATAAGATGACGCTGTATTCAAATCAACACCAACCGCATTCACGGCAGATACCACAACATCGTCAAGAGCATCTTTCAGCATTGTTTGGTTCACCTCATGCTGGTATTGTCCAACACCAACTGATTTCGGGTCGATCTTAACCAATTCTGCCAGTGGGTCCATCAAACGCCGGCCAATTGAAACCGACCCGCGAACAGTAACATCATAATCAGGGAATTCCTTTCTAGCAATCGGGCTTGCCGAATAAATGGAAGCCCCATCTTCACGAACAACAAAGACTTCCAAATCCCTATCGAAACGAATATGTTTGATAAAATTCTCTGTTTCACGTCCCGCCGTTCCGTCTCCGATTGCAATAGCTTCAATTTTGTAGGCCTGAACCAATTGTGCAATTTTAGCAGCTGCCTTGTCTCTTTCGTTTTGAGGTGGATGAGGATAGATTGTAACATTGGTCTTCAAGTCACCGTTTTCATCCAAACAAACTACTTTACATCCTGTTCTGAATCCAGGGTCGATGGCTAAAACACGTTTGCTTCCGATTGGCGGTGCCAGCAGAAGTTGTTTCAGGTTCGTAGAAAACACTTTAATCGCTTCTTTATCTGCCTTTTCTTTTGCCTCATTGAGCACTTCATTTTCCAGGCTAGGACACATCAATCGGGAATAGGATTCCTTACAGGCTTTGGCAACCACATCACCACAACCGTCATCACTTTTTACAAAAAAGCGCTCCAGTTGTTCCAATGCTTCTTCTTTATCAGGTTGAGCTTTCAAAGAAATGATACCCTCACGCTCGGCTCTGAACAAAGCTAAAAACCGATGTGAAGCAGTTCTGTACAAAGGTTCTGAAAAATCAAAATAGTCGCGGTATTTGGCTCCCTCTTCTTCTTTACCTTTTGAAAGTTTGGAAGCAAGAATTGCCTTTCTTTGGAACAAGGTTCTCATTCTTGCGCGTGCAACGGCATTTTCGTTAATCCATTCAGCAATAATATCCACAGCACCCTGTATGGCCATGTCTTCATCCAAAACATCACCTTTAACAAAACGTTCGGCCATTTGCTCAGGATCTCCACCGCGTTGAGACATGATCATTTTCGCCAATGATTCCAAGCCCAATTTCTTTGCTTTATCCCCTTTTGTCTGACGCTTTTGTTTATACGGCAGGTAAATATCTTCCAACACATTCGAATCAAAACAGGCGAGCACTTTCGCTTTCAATTCGGGTGTCAATTTTCCTTGTTCTTCTATAGAATTAATGATCGTTTCCTGGCGGGAGACAATCTCGTCGTATTTTTTCGATGCATCACGAATCGCTGCGATCTCCACCTCATCCAGTCCGCCGGTTTGTTCTTTTCTATAGCGGGAAATAAATGGAACTGTTGCACCTTCATTAAGAAGGTTCATTGTATTCACGATGGCTTTTTCGGCTTTTGATGTAAGGTTTTTTACAAATTCATTTTTCAGCATGAGACAAATATAATGTACTGTTCATGCAGGAAAGCTGAATGTTGAAAAACAAATTTGATTTTTTTCCTGTTTCTCAGACAACCTATTGATCCTTGCCCAAGTCTTTAGGCTAAATTGACACTATGAAAAAAATAATTACACTACTCATCCTGACAGTTGCTTGTTTGTCTCAGAACGCAATTGCTCAGATCCAGGATTACTATGTTTATGGTGATTCACTTATGGGCTGTCAAAACACTCTATCCGGATGGATGTCGAACGGCCCCCTTGCAGAAACCGTAACTGTTGAGATTTCATGGGGTGACGGTAGCACAGATAATATTCCTGTTGTAATGACACCTAACTCTTATGGAGATTTCGTGCAGTCGCACACGTATACTGTTCCGGGAAATTATACGATTGACGTTCAATTCTATAGTACAGTAAATGGTGCTTATTTCGGAACCGGAGAGCAACAAAATCTTCTGGCATCCAGCCAAACTTCATGCGGGTACTTCTATGCAAATATTTACCAGAGTGCGCCAAATGTATGGTACAACGATGTTCCCTTGGATTGTACAGGAGCTAATGGAATTACCACGACCATTATTCCGTCTACCGGATCTTATTACGGTTACACAGGACTGAATCCCGGAAATGCTCCTTATACAGTAAGTGTTAACGATGCATGGCTGGCTACAAACGGATATATCCAGGCTACGGCAGATCAAACCATTAACTCTTTTAATGCGAACGGAATGGCCGACAATCCTCAAATGACATTCCAGTTAACATGCAGTGTTCCAGCTGCCAATCCTGACTTTTCTATAAGCTGGTTGTGGCCAAGTGCGTTTGTTGCGCCGCTTCAAACAGGAACAGTATATGGATATGTGTGTAACAACGCTTGTTCAGATACTTCGGATGTAACATTATCATTAACATTCCCGGCAGGTTTCGTTCCTAACACGACAGGTTTGACAAACGCGTCTGTTGTTGGAAACACATTGACTTTCGATGTTCTTCAGTTGACGAATTGTACACAAATTACAGTTCCGTTCACTTTTCCGGGAGCAACACCTGCAGGTACTTCCATTTGTTTCGATATGACAGCGAGTAATCCGAACGATTCAGATCCGTCGAACAACTCCGACACAACTTGTGGAGTGGTTTGGAATTCTTACGATCCGAACTCAAAAGAAGTTGATCATGCGTCACAAATCGATCCGGATGTTCAGGAAACATTGGAATATATGATCCATTTCCAGAATGACGGAAACTTCAACGCGGTAAACGTAGAATTGATTGACACGCTTTCCGAAAATCTGGACCTGTCTACTTTCAAACTGATTGGAGCTAAACACAGCGTTGCTGTAAACCTTGATCCTGTAACGAGAATCGTAAAATTTGTATTCAACCAGATCTACTTAGTTCCAAGTTCACAAGACCTGGATGCATCCCAGGGATTTGTTATTTATTCTGTTGAAGAAGAAGCAGGATTGGTTGAAGGAGATGAAATTGAAAACACTGTATACATCTATTTCGATTACAACTCACCAATTATTACGAATACAACGCTGAACGTAAATTCTACTTTAGGCTTAGGCGATAAAACTTCAGAAGCAATTACACTTTACCCAAATCCAACAAGCGCTAAATTCCAGATTATCGGAACTGATTTAGAAGAAATCCACATTTTCGATATGACAGGTAAAGAAGTTAGCGTTTCAAAACTTACAAATACAAATTCTGTGGATGTTGAAAGCCTTTCCAACGGAATCTATACATGTGTAATCTCTACTAAAACTGGAGTTTACCAGCAAAAATTGACGATCAAAAAATAAAACCTCCTCCTTTTTGATGCCCGGGTAAATCACTTTATCCGGGCATTTTTTTTCCAACCTAATTTGATGTCGGGTATCTTGATTGGAAACACCCGAAATGAAAAAATCGTGCTTCTTCAGTATAAAATATCCGGTAAATAATCGTTTTTGACCTCTCCGGCGAGAAAGTCTTGTCTAAAGAACTTACCAACACAAATTCATTGGATGTTGAAAACCTTCACCAAGAGCTTTTCACAGACTTAACTACCAGTATTACAGGTGTTTAATAGGAAAATTTGGTCATAAAAAAACACACAACTAACCACCTAAATCAAACAGCCAATCCTTGTTTTTAAGGGTTGGCTTTTTTGTTAACGAATTCTAAATCTTTGGATTATACTTCGATAATGGCCTATCTTAGCCGCCCCAAAACGAAGTAAGATGAATACACTTATCAGTTTAATGATTTTCGGAACAATTTTTAGCTCAGCAGCTATCACAACGTTAACCGAAACAGACAATACGAATTCCATAACAGGTTCTTTCAGATCAGGTGTTTGGAATTTATCATTGGAAGAACAAAATACGGCACTTTTCGATCAGACAGGAACTGCGAGTTATTACGCGAACAGTTTAAACGGACGAAGAACAGCGTCAGGTAAGATCTATTACAAAGACAGCTTGGTTTGCGCGCACAAAACCCTTCCTTTAGGTACATTGCTCAGAGTAACGAATGAAAAGAACGATTCCGTTGTTTATGTTACCGTAATCGATCGAATGGGAAAAAGCTCTCCACATATTATTGATCTGAGCATGGCCGGCGCCAAGCAATTGAATTTCTGGGGGAAAGGAATTGCAAGAGTTCGTGTTGAACAATACGTGATTCCAACTGTTGTTGCAGACACAATTCAAAAACCACAATAGTTAACTCGCGAAATCTGCGTGTTATGCTTTGATTAATCCTTCCCAAAGGGACTTATTTACAAATTCAAGCAGATCTCACTGAGAGATTGCTTGAAGGCAGGGTTTTCAATATTTTCTCTGAAGCCAAATAAGTTTTCAATACATCTAGAATTCCTACATTTGATTCATGTTGAATCATTTGACTGTTATTGATTGCTCCACAGTGCTTGCCGGACCTTCTGTAGGTACATTTTTCGCTGAACTGGGTGCAAAGGTTATCAAAATAGAGAACCCTAATATTCCTGACGTTACGCGTTCCTGGAAATTGAAATCGGAAGACAAAACAAGCAGTCTTTCTGCCTATTTCTGTTCGGTAAACTATCGAAAAGAATACAGCAAACTGGATTTGAAACAGGAGTCCGACAGAGAGGAATTGTTCAAACTTCTTCAAACTACAGATATTTTCCTGAGTAATTTCAAGCTGGGAGATGATGTGAAACTTGGAATTACAGACCAAATTCTCCTGGAAAAATTCCCGCAACTCATCATCGGCAAGATCAACGGCTTTGGTGATGAAAGCGATCGCGTTGCCTACGATCTCATTTTGCAAGCTGAAACAGGTTTCATGTCTATGAATGGCACCCCAGATTCAGGTCCTGTAAAAATGCCAGTTGCTCTTATCGATGTACTCGCCGCCCATCACCTGAAAGAAGGAATTCTTACTGCACTTTTAGAGAGAACCTTTTCCAAAAAAGGAAAAGTGGTTACAGTTTCGTTATATGATGCCGCTCTCTGTTCATTGGCAAATCAAGCTTCCAATTACTTAATGGAAAATCACGTTCCGCAACCGATAGGAAGTTTACATCCGAATATCGCGCCTTACGGTGAATTGTTCCAAACGGAGGACAGAAAGACCATCACTTTTGCAATAGGGAGTGACAAACACTTTTCAATCCTCTGTAATTTCTTAGGATTAGTGGAATTACCAGCTCAAGACAAATTCAATTCAAATGTAGAACGCGTGAAGAACAGGGCGGAATTAAGTGGGCTTCTGCAGGAAAAACTCCAAAATTTCTCTTCCACAGAGATTACTCAATTCATGCATTTGCATCATGTTCCGGTTGGTGTAATTCAATCTTTAGACGAAGTTTTTGAAAAACAAAGCGCCAGGGAATTGATCCGGGAAGAGATCATTGACGGACGGCTCACAAAGCGCATCACACAGGTGGCGTTCAAATCACATAATCAGTAAAGAATAAACACAACTACTTATGATGGACAAATTAAACAGAGAATTAGCCAAGTTCAAAGAGGAATTATTTCTTGTGAGCGGTGATGTGAAGAATGCTTACTATGAGCGCGCACTGACAAAGATCCATGAATTGATCGTTAACTATCCCAATCGCGCTGAACCTTATTTTGAATTGGGGAAACTGGCATATAACTTTTGGCGTAACGAAGACGCGGAAGAAAATTATATCAAAGCCCTGAACGCCGATCCGGGATACTTTCCCACTTATACTCAATACGCGTTAATCCTTAGTAAAGAAGGGCGGTTTGATGAAGCAATCTCAGTTCTTGAAAATGCAAAAACTGTTCGTAACCGTGATGACTCAGACCTTTATTTCTATTTTGGAATGGTGTATCAGCACCAGGGCAACCTGGATGAAGCAATTAAAAACTTCACGCTTTCCGTACAATTCGCTATTAATGAATCGCAGATAGAATTAGGTATGAAATTTGCGAATGCGTGTAAGGAAGTTCGAGGTTGGGACTAGGATCCAATTGAGAATGGAAAATTGAGAATGCTGAAGATTTAAATTCTTATTTAACACGCATATTATCTTTTCAATTCTCCATTTTGGAATTTTCAATTGATTTTTACTATGCTTGCATAACAAAAATCATTATATTTACTACGTATCAAAAACTAAGAAAATGTCAGCTGCTATCAAAGGAGGAGAATTCATAATAAAAGACGTAACTCCAAACGAGGTCTTTACTCCCGAAGAATGGAACGAAGAACAGCGAATGATCGCTCAAACTTGTGATGATTTCATTTCCCAGGAAATTGTTCCCGTAATCGATAAAATAGATAAGATGGAAGAAGGTTTGATGCCTTCACTCATGGATAAAGCCGGTGAACTTGGTTTACTTGGATTGTCCGTTCCTGAAAGTTTAGGCGGAATGGGTGTTGATTTCAAAACATCACTTCTTGCTACAGAACACCTTGGAAAAGGATATTCATTCAGCGTTGCTTTCGGGGCTCATACAGGAATTGGGACTTTACCTCTGCTCTATTACGGAACTCAGGCTCAAAAAGAAAAATACATTCCCAAACTGGCCAGCGGAGAATGGAAAGCCGCTTATTGTTTGACAGAGCCGAATTCAGGTTCGGACGCGAATTCAGGTTCCACAAAAGCAGTTTTATCTGAAGACGGTAAACATTATGTTCTGAATGGACAAAAAATGTGGATCACCAATGGTGGATTTGCCAAATTGTTTACAGTTTTTGCCAAAATCGGTGACGACAAGAACCTGAGTGCTTTTTTAGTTGAAGCTGATAGTGAAGGGATTTCCCTAAATCCCGAAGAAAAGAAAATGGGAATCAAAGGTTCATCAACACGACAAATCTTCTTCAACAACGTAAAAGTTCCGGCTGAAAACCTGCTTTCTGAAAGAGAAAACGGTTTCAAAATAGCATTGAACATCCTGAATATCGGTCGAATTAAACTGGCGGGTGGTGTTCTTGGAAGCTCGAAGCAGGTAATTACGGAATCTGTCCAATATGCCAATGAACGTCAGCAATTTGGTCGTTCCATTTCCAAGTACGGTGCAATTCGCTACAAATTAGCGGAGCAATCGATAAGAACTTTTGCCGTAGAATCGGCCACTTACCGTGCGGCGCAGAATATTGAAGATGCCATCGACCATTTTGTTGCGGAAGGAATGTCGAAAGAAGAAGCCACTTTAAAAGGAATTGAAGAATTCGCTGCCGAGTGCGCCATTTTAAAAGTATGTGGTTCGGAATGTTTGGATTACGTAGTTGACGAAGGTGTTCAGATCTTTGGCGGAATGGGATATTCAGCCGAATCTACGGTTGAACGCGCTTACCGTGATGCGAGAATTAACCGCATTTTCGAAGGAACAAATGAGATCAATCGCATGCTGATCGTTGACATGATGCTGAAACGTGCCATGAAAGGAAAATTGGACTTGATGGGACCAGCTATGAAAGTGGCGTCAGAACTCATGAGTATTCCTGATTTCAAAGACCTTCCTGAAGGTGAATTGGCTTTTGAACGAGAAGTAATAGGCCAATTCAAGAAAGTGATCCTGATGGTTGCCGGTTCGGCGGTTCAAAAATTGATGCAAACACTGGCAAAAGAGCAGGAAGTTTTGATGAATATCGCCGATATCGCGATTTGGGTTTACCAGGCAGAATCTGTTCTTCTTCGTGTAGAGAAAATGCTGCAGACGAAAAGCGCTTCTGAAATTCAGCGTGAAATTGCAATTGCTAAGATCTTCTTCTACGATATGGCCGATAAGATCGAGAAAGCGGCAAAAGATGCCATCTTTAGTTTCGCGGAAGGAGATGAAGCCAAAATGATGTTGAGCGGATTGAAACGTTTCACGAAAACAGACAGCATCAATCCAAAAGCACTTCGTCAGCTGATTGCGGAAGATTTGATCAACAGAAATAAATACGAATAGAAATCAATAACATAGAGAACGCATGGGACTTCGACTCCGCTCAGTCACCATGGGTTCTCTATTTTTCCAACCAAATCAAAATTCGGTATCTTTGAGAAAAGACTATCGTCATGAAATTAACCGCCCTTCCCATTTTGCTTTTGTTAGTGATCACTTCACTTGGTGTTTCGTGTAAGAAAAAAGATACAAAACCCGTAGACACAACAACCTACCCAAATCCATATGAATATGATACAGTATACGTTGACAATTACATTAATGACACAATATTCCCTTCGGATTACCTAATGACCTATCCAGGTTCCGAATGGAATTACGATGATGGAACCACTGTAACATGTGATGCCTGGGAAAATGTTGCGGTTTCTACTACAGTTTTCCAAAGTCCAACTTATACTGTGACAAGAAGCTACCACGTTGTACCGCATTGCTCTTCTGAACCGATCTATATTTCAGGCAGCAATTACCTAGACATGACCGACCCCATGAGAAGCCGAATCGTTGGACTTGTGGACACAACAGTCGGTGAGTTTTATGAAGACTCTTACGTTCTAGGCGAACCTTATCCCGGTTCGTATGTGCATGTGTCCAGGTCAGTTGAAGTGGTTGAAAAATTGCCTTTTATGGAAGTGCTTTCAGTTAGCTATCCAGATGTAATTCATGTTCGAAAACATATGTTATATTATGATGGTGATCATGAGTTTCCATATACCTATGATTATTATTACGCTAAACATGTTGGTTTAATTCGCTATACCGACACATACCTGCCAAATGATCCCCCTCAATCAGAAAAGAATTTAGTGAATTACACCATCGGTCCACATTAATAAAAATTATTCGTTATGAAATTAACCGCCCTTCCCATTTTGCTTTTGTTCGTGATCACTTCACTTGGGGTTTCATGCAAGAAAAAAGATAAGAAACCTGATAACTCAACTGTTGCTAATGAAACTTGTGATACCACATTTATCAATAACTACATTAACGACACCATTTTCCCTTCTGATTACCTGATGACCTATCCCGGGTCAGAGTGGAATTATGATAACGGAACCACTGTAACATGTGATGCATGGGAAAATATTGCCTTCACTTCTACCACTAGTAATGATAATTGTGATACAGTAACGAAAAGCTATCATTTTCTCCCACTTTGCAATTCATCTCCGTATTACATTGCATACAACAAGGAAATCGATATTGCCAATCCGTTCAATACCAAGAGTATACCATTAGTTGACACCACAGTTGGAGTATTTCATCAAAACAACTATACTATTGTTGGTTGGCAAAGCCCATACCACATTACTCATATAAACGAAACTTATTCGGTAGAGGAAAAATTGAATTCCCTTGAGGTACTTTCCGTCACCTATAATGATGTAATACATGTTCGACGGTATGTAGTGGGTACTGGTCATTCTCCTGGCACTGCCACTTATCACTACTACTACGCTAAAAATGTTGGTTTGATCAAGTCATATACAGGTGAGTTTACAGTTCAAAACGAAAAGAAACTTGTATCCTATACAATTGGTCCGCATTAGCAACGAATTTGAAGATGAGAAACCAGGTACAGTGGACTGAGCCACTTGTACCGAGCTTGTCGAAGTGAGTCGAAGTCCACAATATCCTGTTCAATAGTTTCCCGACCCTCCAAAAAAGCAAGCGAAGCATGGCCTACTTTTGAGTATGCTGAATAAATCGCTTCTTTCGTTTTTAGGAATTGCAGCTCTGGCTTGGATTATTTACTCCGTTCTTACCATTGGCACCAACGGAATCGCTCCTTCGCCTTCTGTTGTTTTCGGCACAGCCGACACTTCAGTTCTTGTGGTCCATAAACCAAAAGAGTTTCAGTACAACAACCCGGAATACGGATTTATTCAAACGGAACCTTTTTATGTCCAGGTACTGGCTCAACCTGAGCGCGTTCAGCATTTCTATTTTTCATCTTCCAGGAAACTCCTTGTTTTAGAACGAAGTAAACCGTGGACAATCCAACGCATCAAGGCGTACTTCGGAAAAATGGGCTATGGTGTTACCCAACAAGGTGGAAAGGATATTCGCATTTCCAATGGCTGGAAAGGTCGGTTCCAGGACAATTACGTAGCACTCAGCATGCTGGAACTGGACGAAAATGAAACTGAAATTGTAGACTGGAACTTTGTTGACCGCAAAGCTTCTGCAAGCTTGATCAAACGCTCCGAATCAGATAAGAAATATATTATCGAAAATGCTTATATGTTGAGCAACAGCAAAGTGAAGTACATTTCCCAACACACCATTGGCGCTTTACCGTTGATTGACGACCAGGAGTTTTTCCAATCGTTTATTCCGCTTGATTTCGATAGTTATACCTTCTATCAAACAGATTATCTGAAAACAATTGACAACCAATCGCCTTTATTCGGGTGCATGAATTCAGGAATGGTGGTTATTGAACAAAAGGGTGAGAAATGTATTGTTCTGGATTACAAACTTGGCACAGATCCTATTTCGGTTCTTGAAAATTCAATAGAACTGCAACCCGGAAGCGAAAGCAGAGGTGAGCTGGATTGTAAAATTCCATTGCAGCTATTTAATGGAAAATGTCACTTGGAATTGTTTAACGGTTATGCGTTGATATCTGACAACGAAGCTATCATCAACTCATTACTTGGTAATTACGAAACCGGAAATACGATGGAACAATCTGAACGCAGGAAGTTGGAACTGTTCAGAAATACGCCAAGAAAAGTTTCCTATCGTTACTTCGACAACGAAACACATGTTACCAAAAGCTGTTTAACCAAAACAATGCATACGGTCATTGATCTGCTTACAGACGAAGAATCTGCCGGTGAAGAAGAAATTGTAAAGATAGCTCCTATTCGTCTAGACGGAAGAATCACCAGTATTCTTGCTCTTGAAAACACTTCGCTTGTTTATGCCACAACAGATGCAAACTCTATTCATTTGACAAATAGTGATCAGTTGCGTTGGACCAAAACATTCGATTCACCGATAGTAGGTGTTCCAATGCTTGTTCCGGGAACTCAAAATATTTGTATCCCAACAGAAACGGAACTACATTTTATTAACAGTGGTGGTGGTGAAATGCCAGGATTCCCGATTCAGTTCAATCATATCCAGTCTTCAGCTTCTGTATTCTCAGCAAACGGACAAACGATGATCGCCATCGTTGCAGACGGACAAATTCACGCATTCAATACAGGCGGAAAGAAAATTGCAAACCTTTCCATCGGTACCAATTCAAACGCCGTGCTCAATATTTCCGTTGATCGCAGAGGTTGGCTTGCACATGCAATTGCAGATAACACCTGGTTTACTTTCAACCTAAAAAAGAAAACAAAGCTGAGAAGTTTTGCTTTAGGAAACGGTGACTGGTACCTGGCACATTACAACCAGAACATACTGCCTGTTGGAGTACAGAACAACCAGTTTGTGCGCTATGGAGAAAATGGTAAATCCACGTTGCTTATTGGAAATATTAGTAAAATGGTTCGTTATAAGGCTGCTCAAAGCCAGGAATTGTTCTTCCTTACCCAAAACCAGCATATTTATGTAGTTGACGGACTTGGGAATATGATCACGCAATTCAATTCACCACTGCGAAATATCCAGGATGCCTACCTCATTCGTTCAACAAAAGGAGAAACCTTTGTGGGAATATTGGACGGAATTTCAAATAACAGTTATATTTACACCATAAACGGTAACGAAGCTTATAAACAAGTCTTTGAAGGATCGGAAAAGCTTGTCTTCCAAAACGATGCAAATGGACGACTTTCTTTAATTACAGGTTCGAACGGCTATTTATTCCGTTATCAATTACATTAAAACTACTCTTTTATGAAAAAACAATTACTAAGGTGGATTTGTCCATTGTTTCTAATTGCTTTCACGAATTTCTCGCATGCCCAAAATTATTTGGGGGTTCACAGCAGTAATTATGCAGGTGTAATGGCGCTAGACAATCAGCCGGCAAGTTTCGTTGATGGTCGCTTTAAGTTCGATTTGAACCTGGCAAGTGCAAATGTTGCAGCGTGGCAGAACGTGAAGTATTTTGATGCCTCGGTTTTACCTGCATGGTGGAAAAAGTCATTCACAACGGATACAACCTGGATGGCACCAGATTCAACGCTTTACGACCGAACCATTTTCAACTATGAAACCTACAATTCGAACGCAAGAGCCAGAGGTGCATATTTTAGCACGCAAATCGACATCCTGAATTTTGCATTCCACATCAATCCGAAAATTGCGGTTGGTTTTTCATATAAGATCAGATCCATCACCAACATGGATGATATGGATATGAAATTGTTGACATTAGCAGAAAACGGATTGGATTTCGCCGATTTGTGGAACGTTGATATTGATGACAAGATCGTTAACGCAAACATGATGATCTGGAACGAGTACGGTTTGAACTACGGCCAGGTAATCAAAGATGACGGTGAGCATTTCTTCAAAGCCGGTGGACGTTTGAAATTCTTGCAGGGAATTGCTTCTGCATATGTTTACACGGATGAAATGAAATACAATCTTTCCAGCGCGGATACAGCTATCTACCTGCAGGGAAGTTTCCAATATGGTTACTCAAATAATCTTGACAATTTTGATGATGAAATGACCATCAAACCGGCCTCTCGTTTAGGTCTGGGATTAGATCTTGGTTTCGTTTATGAGTGGCGTCCGAAGTACAAAGAGTACAAGTATGACATGGACAACCAAACGGATCTGTGGATGCGTTCAAAAGAAAAATATGAATTGCGTTTAGGTGCTTCCATCGTTGACATCGGCGGAATGCGTTTTACAAAAGGAGAATTGACGCGTAACTTTAATGTAAGTGCGAGTCAATTGGACCTGAACATCTTTGATAAAGTGAATTCGCTTTCAGCACTTGACACATTGATTGACAGCTTGGTAACTACACCAGGAACAGGCTGGACACGTGCAGAGGAAGGTGGACAAAAATACTTTATGAACACGCCTACTGCAGTTAGCTTACAGGCTGACTACCATATTTGGAAATGGTTCTACGTTAATGCAACAGGAATGATCAATGTTATGGGAAGAAAGAATGCTGACCGTGTAAAAATACCTACACAGTTTGTGATTACTCCTAGTTTTGATCATGCATGGTTTGGTGTCCATCTCCCTATTTCCGTCAATCAGTATTCAGGCTGGAAAGCCGGTATAGCCACCCGTCTCGGACCTCTGACCGTTGGAGTTGTTGATTTCAACTCTTTGTTCGCAAGAGGAAAAGTACACGGAACAGAGTTCTACGCTGGTTTGAGAGTTCCAATCCTTTACACGGAACCTGAAGACAGAGATGGCGATAAGATCTCTGATAAAATTGACGAATGTAAAGAAACACCAGGAGTTTGGGCGTTCAAAGGATGTCCGGATCGAGATGGTGACGGAATCCAGGATACAGAAGACCTTTGTCCTGATGATGCTGGTTTAGCTGAATTCAAAGGATGTCCTGACAGAGACGGTGATAAGATCATTGATAAAGATGACGCTTGTCCTGACCTGGCTGGATTGGCTGCATTCAAAGGTTGTCCGGATAGAGATAACGACAGCATTATTGATCCGAATGACGATTGTCCGGATGAAGCAGGTTTGGCAGCGTTTAACGGTTGTCCTGATAAAGACGGAGACGGAATCAAGGATTCTGAAGATGCTTGTCCTGAAAATCCTGGACCAATCGCAAATCAAGGATGTCCGGATACGGATAATGACGGATTGTTCGACTTCGTTGATAACTGTCCTACTGAAGTTGGTCCGAAAGAGAACAACGGATGTCCATGGCCGGATACGGATAAAGACGGATTGATCGACAAAGATGACGAATGTCCATACCTTGCAGGTCCGTTAACAAACAAAGGATGTCCATTCCAGGATACGGATGGTGACGGAATCCTTGATAAGGATGATGATTGTCCTACAGTTAAAGGAGTTATCGAGAACAAAGGTTGTCCTAAGATTGCTGAAGAAGAGAAAGAGATCTTGAAAACTGCATTCGAGAACCTTGAGTTCAACACAGGTAATGCGGTTATCAAAGAAGTTTCATACGCTTCGTTGGATGAATTGGCAGCATTGTTAGTGAAGAAGAAAGAATGGAAACTTCAGATTTCAGGTCACACGGATAACGTTGGTGATGCACAGAAAAACTTAGTATTGTCTAAGCAGCGTGCTGAAGCGGTTAAAGCTTACTTAGTGAGCAAAGGCGTTGAAGCTGCTCGTTTGAACACATTGTTCTTCGGTGAAAATCAACCAATCGCTACTAACGACACTCCTGAAGGTCGTCAGAAAAACAGACGTGTAGAAATGACAGTTGTATTCCAATAGTCATAACACATAAAAAATGAGAAACGGGTTGTTCGAAAGAGCAGCCCGTTTTTGTTTCTTTTAAACTCTGATTTTCCAAGTTTTCACACGGAACGAATTAACGTTTTTAACGGCGCACTTAAAGGCTAATTTCAGTTAATTTGGAGAAACCTTATTTATCAAAAAACTTCGAAAATGAAAAAAGCGATTACTCTTCTCACCTTGTTATCAGGGTTGACAGTTTCGGCCCAAACCATTGAAGTTCCAATTTACGCAGTGACTTCTCTTCAGCCTGCCCAATCCGGAACTCCGATATCCAACACAATGGATGGTGACAATTCTACGATCTACCATTCGCAATGGGGACAAAACGGAATTCCGGATGTTGTGCAATATTATTTCACTTCACAGATCGAGAGTATCGGACGAATTGTATACACACCAAGACAATCGGGCACAAACGGAGTTTGGACAACCGTTAATGTGTTGTACAGTACGCAGAGTAATCCCACGAATTTTATTTTGATCGAAGGGAACCTGGTATGGCAGTCTAACAATCAGGATAAGGAAATCATTCTTCCTGCAGCAATTCAGAACCCTTATTGCGTTAAGTTCGAAGTGAACCAGGCAACAGGAAACTTTTCAAGTTGTGCAGAAATGCGATTCTATTCAGACACTCAATTTACAATGGGTGATGACGGTATTGATTGCACTATTCCTACAGGAACGCTTTCGGTAAACGGAGCAAATGATGTAATGGCAACCATTTCGGCTTCAGGATCCGTTGCCAACCAGTACCAGCCAGGAGAAGATATCTGGGCTTCATTCGATGGTGATCCGAACACACTTTACCATTCACCATGGGGAGCAAACACCGTTTTTCCTGTCACATTGAATTACCGTCTAAGCGGAACTACTCCTATCGATTATTTGAAATATATTCCGCGTTCTAGCGGTTATAATGGAAATTTCGGTAACGTTACCATCAGTTATAACACAACAGGAAATGCGACTTATCAAAACCTGATGTCTTATGATTTCGAAGAATCAGGAACACCGGTAATTGTAAACTTTCCAAGTCAGATCACGCCGTTAAACATCATGTTAACCGTGACAAGCGGCTATGGAAACTACGCAAGCTGTGCAGAAATGGAATTCTATACTGCGGGGAACTCCAGTACTTCAACTCCTTATTTAAACGTTTTTTCAAACAATCTTTATTCAGGATTGCTTCCGAACATCACCCAGGCACATATTGATACTATCGCGTCTCCTTTTTACCAGGCTTTGGCACAATGTATCTTTGACGAAACGTATGTAGACCAATACCGTGTTCAGGCATATGAAGTGTATCCAAAGTTGTCAAGTATCAATACCAATTTGAAAGTCGGAACTTACGATAATTTTGAAAATGCAACCGGAATTGTATTTGAGAACGGAGAAAAAGCGGCTCTGTTCGCAAGAAATATCCCTTCGTCAACGACTATCTATTTAACAGTAAAAGATTTTGAAGCCGGGTTCGGAGGAACCGTTTCCCACTACCCACTTCACAACGGATTGAATGTATTTGATCTCACCAATGGCGGAATGGCGTACATTACTTATTTCAGCAACAACAGCTCACTGAATGATGCGGAAATCAATATTGTTTCCGGAAAGATCAATGGTTATTTTGACAGAGAAATTTCATCAAATAGTGAATGGCCGGATTTATTAACCAAAACAACTTATCCGTACATTGACATTCGTGGAAAATATGCACACCTCGTATACCAAAGGGAATCACTCAGAGGTGGATCTCCATTTGATGCCCTTGAACTTATCGGTCAGTACGATACGATCATTCAGCACGAACGCATGTTGATGGGCTGGTACAAATACAATATCTCGCCTAAAAATCGCCAGTTAACCTACAATGAGCACGGTGGTGGTTATTATGCCGGCGGGCTTGGAGTTCACCTTGATCTGGATTGGGGACCTGAAGCGCTGACCGATCCTGAGCAATTGAGTATTTGGGGGATCGCTCATGAATATGGCCATATTAACCAGATTCGTCCTGACTTAAAATGGATTGGAACAACCGAAGTAACCAATAATATCTATACAGCTTGGGCTGACTACAATATGAACCACGATGATGCTCCGTACTCGCGTTTGGAGGCAGAAGTTGATCAGCCTGCTCCCGGAATCAATTCAATTGAGGGTGGACGAATTAACGGAGCTATTTTCAATACGGTTGTAAACGGTGAAGCTCTTCAGGGAAATGTATCCAGCGACGTGTTTAAAATCTTGGTACCGTTCTGGCAATTACAAGTTTATTACCAGCTTGCCGGAGCTTCCCGAAATGCACCGGTTTTATCTTTCGATTACCCTTCAACCTATACCGGAATTGATTATGCGCATTGGTATGGAATTGTATCGGAAATTTCCCGTAACACGAATTCTGACGGACTGACCAATGGAGAATTACTTCTGAACTTCGTAAAAAACACTTGCGATGCAGTAGAGGAAGATTTGACAGTATTCTTTGAAAAAACCGGTTTCCTAAAACCTATTGACAGAGAGATTGACGATTATGGAATTGGTCAGCTTACCATTACACAGCAGCAAATCGACGATACCAAAGCTTACATTGCAAGTAAAGGATATCAGCAGCCGGTTTCACCAAATATCTATTACGCTTCTGCACACAGCGCCGATATGTTCAAAAATCAATTGCCTTTGAGCGGTGTTACCGGTGTTGGAGTAACCTTGAACGGTGATTATTTGACAACCGTTCATTCGGAATGGCATAACGCAGTTGCATACGAAACATATGATGCCAATTATGAATTGATCTATGTGTCCATTTCCGGAACAGGAGACCATAGCAATCAAACAACTCAAATTTACTATCCCGCAAATGCACATGCTGTCTATGCGGTTGGTTATGACGGTCAACGAATTTTGGTGTACCCTGCAAGTGTTCTTTCTCTTGAAAACAATAAGCTTCCTGAATTGAAGGTTTACCCGAATCCAGTCGGAAAAGGAAACACCATTCAACTGGAGTTGGAAAATGCGACTGGGGATTACGCTGCAGAAATTGTCAGTTTGGACGGTCGATCTGTATTTGTATCCAACGGATCAATTGACAACATAGAAACAGCTATCAATAAGAATATGAACAAGATCCAATCGGGAACATACATCCTCAATCTGGGGAACGATTCAGGAAATTACAGTATAAAGTTCATGAAGGAATAAATCCTAACCATCTCATTTGCATTAAATCGGTTAACCGATTTTTTCAGATGATATAAAAAAGGGATCCACCACAGGCGGATCCCTTTTCAATTCAAAATTATCTGATCTTAGAATTTAATTCCGTCTGCAACAAACATCATTGTTACTTTCGGCTCAGTGATCTTTTCAATTTCTTCTTTACTTTTCTTAGCATCTTCGGCAAAATGTTTCAGCATTTCTACACTTGTTGTGTCCATATACGCTACACCGTGAAAATAAGCCATAGTTCCCGCCGCAGTTGAAGTGGGGATTGTAAAATGGTCCTTAAAACGGATCATGATCGGTTCTCCTCCCGGGTTTTCAACCTTGATCCAGCAACCCGCAGCCTGACAAACCTGGTTCAGTTTTCCGTGAACGGTAAATTCCTGTTCACCTTTGGTTGGATCAAATTGTTTCATCATTTGGTCTGCAGTAACTGCTTTGGATTCATCAACGGCAACTTTACCGTAAGATTTCCCGGCCACACTTTCAGCATTCTTAGCTGTTCCACAAGCAACAAGAGCAGTAAGACCTAATATAAAAAGTACATTTTTCATTTTTCGTCTTTAGATCCGGTCCCGCAAATGCGGGATCAGGATTAATTAGTAGCACAAAAGTACGAATTCGGAATTGTTGGAACAAAAAAAATCCCGGTTCCGCACATGCGGGAACCGGGGATCTAAAATATATTGTTTGAATTACTTCAAATACTTCTCAAACACCTCGTCGAAAGAAAGTTCTGCTCCTTCAACTTTGTAATCTCTGATATCCAAAGACACCATCAGACGGTTTACTACTTGCTTGCTCATTTCATCATTATTGATCAAAGTAAGCGTAATTTCGTGCTTTTTCTCATCCAATGTAGTAGTAAAGTATTGTTTGTAATAGTTCTTCACTCCATCAACTTCAGCAGCTGTAATGTCAGCAGGAACTCCAAACACGATAACACCAGAAGTTTTAGCCTTTTGCAATGCTTCCGGAGTTGCTGTAGCTACTTTTTGTCCATAACTGAAAATTGAAGCTAAGCTAACTAAGGTTAAAACAATTAATTTTTTCATGGTTTCTTAATTTTGTTCTAAAGACGTAAAAAGTCTTTCGCGGGTTGTTTTGCTTTTGCAATATACAATAATTTTACCAAAAATTTCAAGTATGGGATTACTGAGCTATTTTGATGCAGAAAAACGTGAAGCAGGCTGTGATGAAGCTGGTCGTGGATGCCTTGCCGGACCGGTGGTTTGCGCGTCTGTAATCCTTCCCAGAGACTTTCATTGTGAATTACTTAACGACTCTAAGCAATTAAGTGAAACTCAGCGCGATGAACTAAGAATAATCATCGAACAGAATGCCGAATGCTACAACGTTCAATTCCTTGATGAATCGGAAATCCTTAAACTAAATATCCTTAAAGCCAGTTTAACAGGAATGGCAAGAGCTGCTCATTCATTGCAACCTCTGCCTGAATTGATACTCGTTGATGGTAACAAAACCCTTCTCGATCCACGCATTCCTTCCGTTGCAATGATCAAAGGAGATGGTCGGTTTTTATCAATTGCCGCAGCTTCGATCTTAGCAAAAACGTACCGTGACGAATTTATGAAACAATTGCACGACGAATTTCCTGTGTACAGCTGGAATGAGAACAAAGGTTATCCGACACCAAAACACCGCAACGCAATTCGTGAGCATGGCCCTTGTAAATATCACAGAATGGGATTCAGGCTTTTACCGGAGGAACAACTCTCATTATTCTAATTGAACCGCTAGGAAGCAAAAGAGCGCAAAGGTATATATCTCTTTGCGCCCTTCTTCTTTTCTTTTTTTTATATTTTATCTCAACAAACTCACGTGTCCGACATATTCAAGGAATTTGTCCTTGTTTTTCTCTTTCACGATGATCTTCCAGACATAAACGCCGTCCATGCAGAGTTGATCATGATAAGTTCCATCCCAACCGAAATCCGGATCATGCGACTCGAAAATAATTTCACCCCATCTATTGAAGATGTAAAGGGTGTAATTAAACTTATCAAATCCTGATGAAAGAACCGGGTAGAACGTATTATTGTGCTCGTCACCGTCAGGAGTGAATGTGTTCGGCACATAAATGATCAGATCCTGGGTAACATTTACAGTCATTGAAACAACATCCGGACAGTTGTATTCATTATTCGCTATAAGCTGAACGGTGTACGCATTTTCCTCGAACGGATAAACATGAACCGGGTTTACAGCGTTCGAGCTTGTTCCATCACCGAAATTCCATTGGTAAGTGGTTGCATTTATACTCGTATTCGTAAAATGAAATTCAGGATTCAATACCGATTGAGAAACAGCATCTACATCAAACGATGCAACAGCTTGCGGATAAACTTTGATGATGTCATTTTGGGTCAATGAATTCGTACAACCGTTTACGTCTGTGATTGTCAAAGTCACATCATATGTTCCGGCATTCGTAAACACTTCAGCGAAAGTACCACAACTGTTCACAATTCCAATTCCTTCAATATCCCAGACACAATCGGCGCTGTTAGCGGAAGTATTTGTGAATGTAACCGTTAATGGAGAACAGCCTTCTGCATCAGCATCGAAGGTTACTGTTGGCAATGCATTGAAAGTCACCTGAACATTATCTGTATTTGTACAACCAAATGCAGAAGTAACGGTTAAACTGTAATTCGTAGTTCCCGGAGTATTGTTCTGTACCTGTGGATTAGCCGCCGTTGAAGAACTTAATCCTGTTGCAGGTGTCCACTGATAAGTATTTCCTGCTACTGCCGGAGAACCTATAAATGGCAACGTGGCATCTTCACAAACGGACACATCTGTTCCGGCATTTGCAGCCGGTGTCGGATGAACTGTGATCTGGAATGTTTCCGAAGAACCGATACAACCGTTCAAAGTTGCTGCAACTGTAATGGTTGCTGTATTGTCATTTTGTGAGGCATTAACGCCATTGAAAGGAGCAATGTTCCCTAGTCCGTTGGCACCCAATCCAATAGAGGTATTGTTGTTCGACCATCCGAATGTGGAACCAGCAGGAGTTGATGTGAATGCAGGAATAGCTACAGATTCTCCCGGACAAACTTCAATATCTGCAACCGCATCTATCACCGGTGCCGGATTGATCGTTACATCAACATCGCTGTTTAGGGTAGCAATACAACCTGCCGCAGACTGAACACTTGTTAATGCCAGTGTAAAAGAAGTGGTTGTTGAAATCGTATTTGTAACAATAGTTGCTACGCCGGTTCCATCCAATACAATGGTTGAATTGGTGGCACCAACGCTATACGAAACTGTTGCGTTCGGCGTACCGGTAATAACGATATTCCCAAAACCTCCTTCACAGAAAGTCAGATCTGCACTTAAAGAAGCCGTTGGAGTCGGATTCACAGTAATTGTAGCCGATTGGTTTAACACAGCCGGACAACCATTCGCTCCAACAACATTTGTGAGATTGTAGGTAAATGTTCCCGCTGTGGCAGTTGGAGCATTTACTGTTGCCGTATTTCCTGCACCGCTGGAAATGGTCTGGCTTGCTCCTCCGTTAATGTTGTATGTAAAAGTATAAGCCGGCGCATCCGCAGAACCCGTAAAAGTTACCACTGGTGAAGGGTCATTCTGACAAACTGTTGTTGTACCGGAAATTGTTCCGTTGGCCGGTGAATTCACCGTTACAACAGCATTTCCTGCTACCGCTTGAGAACATCCGCTGGAACTTGCAACTGAAACCAGGTTATAGGTAAATGTGCCTGCAACAGTAGTAGGAGCAGTTATTGTTCCAACCCCGGCAGCATTGCTCGCCAACGTTTGATTTGCACCACCGTTCAAATTATAAGTGAACGTGTAAGGTGCCGTTCCCGCAGAACCGGTAAATGTAATTGTCGGTGAAGCAGCATTCAAACAAACCGTTGCATTGCCTGCAATAACCGCTGATGGAAGTCCTTCAACAACAATTGCAGTACTGCCTGTTTGACTTTGTCCGCAACCATTTGCACCGGAAACACTTACTAAGTTATAGGTAAAGGTTCCGACAGTTCCGGTTGGCGCTGCTACAGTAACGCTATTTCCTGAAACAGTAGTAACTGTTTGATTTGCTCCACCGTTAATATTGTAAGTGAAAGTATATGGCGCAGTTCCATTCGCTCCTGTAAAAGTAACGTTTGGCGCAGTTCCGTTCTGACAAATAGTTGTCGCACCGGACACAGTAGCTGTCGGCAATGGATCAATAGTAATTACCGCACTTCCTGTTTGAGACTGAGAACAAGTATTCGCACTTGAAACACTCAAAAGGTTGTAAGTAAATGTGCCCGAAGTACCGGTTGGGGCATTAACCGTTGCGGTATTTCCCGCACCGCTGGAAACCGTTTGACTTGCTCCACCATTAATGTTGTAAGTAAATGTATACGGAGCTGTTCCGTTAGCACCCGTAAATGTAATTACCGGTGCGGTAGCGTTCTGACAAACAGTTGTTGTTCCTGAAATCGTTGCCGTAGGAAGTTGAATAACGGTTACAGTTGAGCTGCCTGTTTGTGTTTGACCACAACCACTGGCACTTGAAACGTCAATCAACGTATATGTAAATGTTCCTACTGTTCCGGTTGGAGCAGAAACTGTAGCCGAATTGCTTGCCCCGCTTGAAACGGTTTGGTTAGCTCCTCCGTTGATCGAATAAGTGAAAACATATGGTGCTAATCCGTTTGCTCCGGTAAAAGTGATAGATGGTGAAGTACCATTTTGACATACTGATGTAGTTCCGGAAATAGTAGCCGTTGGCATACTTGTTACCGTAATAACTGCTGAACCTGTTTGGTTTTGACTACATCCGTTTGTTTCCTGAATACTTACAAGTGAATAAGTAAACGTACCTATAGTCGCTGTTGAAGCAGTTAAAGTTGCAACACCTGAAGCATTCGTAACAATGGTTTGATTTGCTCCACCATTGATATTATAAGTAATGGTATATGGTGCTGTACCGTTTGCTCCGGTAAAAGTAACAGTCGGACCGGCAAGTCCCTGACAAACCGTTGTTGTTCCTGAAACGGTTGCAGTTGGCAGCGGATTTACAGTTATAACGGCACTTCCGGTTTGTGTTTGAGGACAACCGGTTGCAATAGAAACACTCACCAAATTGTACGTGAAAGTTCCGGCAGTTCCAGTTGGTGCGTTGATGGTAGCTGTTGTTCCTGCTCCACTACTTACTGTTTGGTTTGCACCACCGTTTATATTGTACGTAAATGTATATGGCGCTGCTCCTCCTGAACCCGTGAAACTGATCACCGGTGATGCTGCGTTTTGACAAACTGTTGCTGTTCCCGAAATGGTAGCTGTTGGTAATGGATTTACAGTAACAACCGCACTTCCGGTTTGCGCTTGTGAACATCCGTTTGCACTGGATACGCTAACCAAATTATAAGTAAACGTTCCTACAGTTCCTGTTGGTGCATTGATAGTTGCAGTTGTTCCTGCTCCACTGGAAATCGTTTGATTTGCTCCACCGTTGATGTTATAGGTAAATATATACGGTGCTGTGCCATTTGCTCCGGTAAACGTAATTACAGGCGACGCAGCATTCTGACAAACCGTCGCTGTTCCTGAAATAGTTGCTGTTGGTAAAGAATTAACAGTAATAACAGCGCTTCCGGTCTGTGCCTGGGAACATCCGCTTGCAATTGAAACACTCACCAGATTATAAGTAAATGTTCCTGCTGTTGAAGTTGGAGCATTAATGGTAGCTGTTGTTCCTGCTCCACTGCTAATCGTTTGGTTTGCTCCACCATTGATATTATAAGTGAATGTATATGGTGCTGTACCATTCGCTCCTGTAAAAGTAACAACAGGAGAAGCAGCATTAAGACAAACCGTTGTGGTTCCTGAAATGGTTGCTGTTGGCAATGGATTGACCGTTACAGTTGCATTGCCCGTCACCACATTTACACATCCGTTTGCGGCAGAAACACTAACCAGGTTATAAGTAAATGTTCCAACGGTTCCTGTTGGAACGGACACAGTAGCTGTGGTTCCTGCTCCACTGCTTACTGTTTGGTTTGCTCCACCATTGATATTATACGTAAATGTATATGGTGCTGTTCCCAAAGAACCCGTAAAAGTAATATTCGGAGATGCTGCATTTTGACACACGGCAGTCGTACCGGAAATAGTCGCATTTGGCAGCGGATTAATCGTTATAGTTGCACTTCCTGTTTGCGTTTGAGAACATACGCCCGCACTGGAAACGCTGACAAGATTATAGGTAAACGTCCCTACAGTTCCCGTTGGGGCATTAATCGTTGCAGTTGTTCCTGCACCACTTGAAATGGTTTGGTTCGCACCACCGTTAATGTTATAGGTAAATGTATATGGTGCTGTGCCATTTGCCCCTGTAAAAGTAACAACAGGTGAAGCAGCATTCTGACAAACAGCCGTTGTTCCTGAGATAGTGGCTGTTGGTAATGGTGTTACCGTAATTACGGCACTTCCGGTTTGTGCCTGAGAACATCCGCTCGCACTGGATACACTGACAAGGTTATACGTAAATGTTCCCGCTGTAGCAGTAGACGCATTTACAGTAGCGGTTGTTCCTGCTCCACTACTCACCGTTTGGTTAGCTCCACCATTTATGTTATATGTAAATGTGTATGGTGCGGTTCCATTCGCTCCGGTAAATGTTATAACCGGGGAAGCAACATTCTGACAAACGGTAGCCGTTCCTGAAATTGTTGCTGTTGGCATTGGATTTACAGTAATAACTGCACTTCCGGTCTGAGCCTGTGAACAACCGTTCGCACTTGAAACACTCACCAGGTTATAGGTGAACGTTCCGGCAGTAGTAGTTGGAGCTGCAACGGTTACCGAGTTACCGGCAACTGTAGATACCGTTTGGTTAGCCCCGCCATTGATGTTATAAGTGAATGTATATGGAGCCGTTGCGCCTGCACCGGTAAACGTAATGTTCGGTGAAGCGGCATTCTGACAAATTGTAGTTGTTCCCGAAATGGTAGCCGTTGGCAAAGGCGTAACAGTAATAGTTGCACTTCCCGTTTGAGTTTGGGAACACGTTGCCGCACTTGTAACACTCACCAGGTTGTAGACGAATGTTCCGGCTGTACCGGTCGGAGCATTAATTGTTGCAGTTGAACCTGCCCCGCTTCCTATGGTTTGGTTTGCACCACCGTTTATGTTGTACGTAAATGTGTATGGCGCCGTGCCATTTGCTCCGGTAAATGTAACTACCGGTGAAGTTCCGTTCTGACAAACAGAAGCCGTTCCGGAAATCGTAGCGGTAGGAAGCGGATTAACAGTAATTGTAATCGGGTCACTTGCTGTACATCCTCCTACTCCACTTGTTCCTGTAAGGGTATATATAGTGGTAACCGTAGGAGAAACCGTTGGTGTCAATGTTGTGGAATTCGTCATATTCGTGGTTGGCGACCACGCAAAGGTTGTAGGAACATAATTATTGAATGTGATGGACCAATCCAGTACAGTTCCAACATCTCCTGAAAAAAGGTCGTAAGCCAACAGGTTCCAGGTTCCGTTAACCGCACAAGCGTTCAATAATGAAAATGCCTGTTCAGGAGTGAAACTTCCTGTAAACGGTGCAGTTCCAGTCGTTATCGAAGGTGAACCTGATGGTACAAAAACCGTATTTGTATAATTGTTACCATCCAAACCATTTTGTGAAGTCAATTCAATGAAACTTCCGTTCGGACATTGGAGACGCAAGGTAATATCCTCATCCCATGTGTGATTAATATTCACAGTCACGGAAACGATAGGCAGCACCCCTGCAGTTTGAGGGGTAATTCCTGATACCGTAATTGGAGATACTGTCGGTGTTCCGCTGGCATCCGTGATATTGTAATCAGTTGTATTGGTAAACGTAACCGGAACATTTACTCCAGACGGAGAAAGCGTAGATGCTAAATTGACCGATTGACCTACACAAATCGTCTGATCTGCAGTAGTAACGTTTACTGTAGGCGACGGATTTACTGTCACCGTAACAGGTTCAACTTCAAAACAACCGTTCGCATTGAGGATTTTGATATAATAAGTTCCACTGGTAGTTATTGCACCAGGTGAAGCTACAGGTACCGTACAAGCAGCATCTGAATAGTACGAAATGGTCCCTGTTCCTGAGGTGATCGTCACCACACTTGCAGCGGTAATATTGACCGTATTCGGAGCACACACTGCTGGCGGATTGGTCACTGAAATCTGCGGTGTCGGATTAACGGTAACAGTAGTATTTATTGTTGAGTTACATCCGGCAACATTGGTCATTGTACATTGATATGTTGATGTACCGGTGACCGTTGGAGTAAATGTATAAGGATTTGAAGTTGAAAGTACTGTTCCTGGAGCTGCTGTGTTCACCCAGGAATAAGAGGATGCACCACTAGGTGCTGTAAGCGAAGTACTTGTAAACTGACAAACTGTTGGCGGAGCCACAATTTGTAACGGACCACAAGTTGCGTCCAGATAAGCATATGCAAAATGGGCACCTCTGGCACAATCTCCGATCGTGAATTTGATTGTTACACAAGAGCCAATATAAGGTGTCAGGTCCAGAAGAACCGGTGTCCAATCCTTATAATAAACCGAAGAGCCCGGAATTTGAACAAATCCTGGAATCCCAGGCCCACCAGTAACCAGATAATTACCACATACAATAGGGTTTCCGGAACAATCCAGCGCTTCTATCTTAAAGAACGGCTGTTCATAATTCGCGTGATCTGCTCCGGCATCCTGCATTACTGCAGCATAATAGTACGTCAGTAAGGCATTGGAGGCAGTAACGGAGAATTTTTGCATAAGCTGTGCTCCCCCGTAACTGGCATTCGGACCATCCCCGAGCATTACAGAGTTCGTATTTCCGGAAATCAAAGGGCATACTTTCTGAATTACCCCCACATAATTGTCTAAACCTGCAGTTGTAACGGAATGATGACCAGTATTTGTCGTTCCGAAAACCGGAGTGTAAATTGGTGTTTGAGCACCAGCACTTCCGTTGGTTACACTGTGACCCCAGTTTCCTGTCCAGCCACTGGTTGATCCATTGTCGAAGCCCATATTTGTACAACCCGGTTGAGTTGTCAAAGTTTGAGTTGGAAGCGCAGTATTTGTTACATTGATGGTATAACTAAATCCTGAAGCATTAGGACTTTCTATTACTATGTAATAGCACATTCCCACAAAACTTGGAACAAAAGGAATTCCAACGGTTTGATCAACATCACCTGTTACAGAGCCGGTAGCCATCAACATCCATGTTCCGGCATTATCATAGTAAACATTTATCACGGGTAGTACCGGAGTTGCAAACCCGCCAGGAGTAAAGTTTACTGTAATATATACCGGGGCTGTGCTTGTCGCACAAGTGCGATACACCCAATCCGGACCATTATCCTGAGTACTTGCAGGAACCACGGAAGGATCAGG